>FWWL01000120.1_pt1 | contig 212534 bp, 196 predicted proteins | sample 2228331 | NCBI WGS metagenome assembly FWWL01 (sample SAMEA103939775, study PRJEB20133) | metagenome | reverse complement strand
CACTGGAACGATCCTGCTGTTTGCCACCCTGGGCGAAATCTTTGCCGAACGCTCAGGCGTGATGAATCTGGGCGTGGAAGGGATGATGTTGCTGGGCGCCATGAGCGCCTTCAGCGTTGCCACCCGCACCGGAAATCCCTGGCTGGGACTGCTGGTTGCCATGCTGGCGGCGGGACTGATCAGCCAGATTCACGCCTTCATCTCCATCACCCTGCAGGCAGATCAGGTGGTCAGTGGACTTTCACTGGGCTTTCTTGCCACAGGGTTGAGCCTGGTGCTGGGCGAAGGCTTGAGCAAAGCCGGAACGATCACCCTGATTCCCTCTTTTACCGTGCCGGTGCTGAGCCAGATTCCCATCCTGGGACCCATCTTTTTCACCGACCAGAAACTGCTCGTTTATGTGGGCTATGTGATCGTCCCACTGGCGTGGTACTACATTAATCATACCCGTCCGGGTCTGCATCTGCGCGCGGTGGGCGAGTACCCCGCGGCGGCGGATTCGCTGGGAGTGAACGTGTTTGCCCTGCGTTACCTGTACGTGTTTGTGGGCGGGGTGTTTGCCGGACTGGCAGGCGCAACCATCAGCCTGGCAATTGCTCCCGGCTGGTTCAGCGAACTGACCACCGCCGGACAGGGCTGGATTGCCATCGGTCTGGTCATCTTTGCCCAATGGGATCCGCTCCGCGCCGCTTTTGGCTCGTATGCCTTCGGGGCACTGCGTCGTCTGGTGCTGGATATTCAGGCACCCATGATGCTGTTTGGTTTTCGCAACCCCTTCTACTACAACCCCTATTGGGGATTTTTCCTGGAAATGCTTCCGTATGCCTTCACCATCATCGTGCTGGTGATTGGCTCGCGCGAAGCCATCCGTCGCCGTTTGGGTGCGCCTACCGCGCTGGGTATTCCTTACATCCGCGGCGAACGCGGCGTATAAGGTAAAATTACCGGGAGGTGATTTCCATGGACAATCCCATTCCCCCTGCTTATGCCGATTTAGTCTCTCGTGAGAAGAAAGCCCTGGCGTATCTGGCGCTGGTCAAAAAGGACGGCACGCCACAGGTCACGCCAATCTGGTTTGACTATGATGGGAAATATTTCATCTTTAACACGGCTCGCGGGAGGGTCAAAGATCGCATTTTGCGCCGTCACCCCAAAGTGGCATTCGTCATTCAGGACCCCGACAACCCCTACCGGTATCTGCAGGTCAGCGGGCAGGTTGTCGATGAAGACGAAAGCCTCGCCGTGGAGCAGATCCGCGATCTGTGCGAAAAATACCACGGGCACCGTTATTTCAAAATCGGCGAAGGCGATGTGCGGGTAACCTACCGCGTGCTTCCCGAACGCGTTCAGGGGATGGGATAAATCTTTCATCGAAAGGAATCGAATGACGCGAGCGACCTTTCAGGGGTATCGTTGCAGTCTCTGCGGGGCAGAATTTGCCCCGCAGGACTGGCTTTACACCTGCCCCCACGATGGGGGCAATCTGGATATCGTGCTGGATTACTCCACAATCCGGCAGCAGGTTTCTCCCCGGCACATTGCCGCGCAGGCGGACGCTTCTCTGTGGCGCTACCTGCCCTTGTTGCCGGTAAACGACCCCGACGGATGGGGCACACCTCTGCGCACCGCCGGGTGGACCCCGCTCTACTCCCCACCTGCCCTGAAAGCCGAAACCGGTTTGACAGCCCTGTGGATTAAAGATGAGGGTAAAAACCCCACCGCTTCCTTCAAGGACCGCGCCAGCGCGGTAGTGGTGGCGCGCGCCCGCCAGATTGGCGCCGAGGTGGTGGTGACTGCCTCGACCGGCAACGCAGGCGCGGCGCTGGCAGGCATGGCGGCAGCGGTTGGACACCGCACGGTGATTTTTGCACCGCGCACGGCGCCGCCTGCCAAAATTGCCCAGTTGCTGGTCTTTGGCGCACAGGTCATTCTGGTGGAGGGAAGTTACGACCATGCCTTTGACCTGACCGTGCAAGCCGCGCAGGAGTTTGGCTGGTACTGCCGCAACACCGGCTACAACCCCTTTACCGCCGAGGGCAAGAAAACCGCCGCGCTGGAAATCTTCGAGCAGATCATCCTGCCCAACCGGCTGGAGCGCCCCCTGTGCGTGTTCGTCTCGGTGGGAGACGGCAACATCATCTCCGGCATTCACAAGGGCTTTAAGGACTTGCAGGAACTGGGCTGGTTGGAGACCATGCCGCGCCTGTTTGGCGTGCAGAGCACCGGATCGGCGGCAGTTGCCAACGCCTACTTTGCCGGAACGGAGGAAATCATCCCCGTGCAAGCCAACACCCTTGCCGACAGCATCTCGGTGGATTTGCCGCGCGATGGCGTGCGCGCCGTGCGCGCCGCCCGTCAAACCGGTGGAGCGTATATCCTCGTCTCCGATGATGCCATTTTGCAAGCCATCGCCGCGCTGGGTAAGGCAGGCATCTTTGCGGAACCGGCAGGCGCCACGGCTTACGCCGGTCTGCTGGAAGCCCTGAAGCACGGGCAGATTCATCCAGACGATCCGGTGGTGGTGATCAACACCGGCTCCGGTTTGAAGGATGTGCGCTCTGCCATGCGCGCCGTGCCGGAAGCGCCCATCATCGAACCCACGCTGGATGCCCTCAAACGTTTGCTGAACCAGCACATCCCATAAAGCCTGATCAACCCTGCGGAAATGGAAGACCCGCAGGGTTTTTGGATGACAAATGACGGGTTCGGAATTGTCAGTCAACTGGTAGAGTGCGATATAATTCTTGCAGGAAGTGCCTATGAAACCTGTTTTTTCCATCATTGCCCCGATTTACAATGAACATGATTCGCTCCCTGAACTGCATCGGCGGGTGAGCGCCGTCATGAACGGCTTGGGTGAGCCGTGGGAACTGATTCTGGTGGACGACGGCTCTTCGGACGGCTCAACCGAACAGATTCGTCTGCTGGCAGAACAGGATGAGCATGTCCGACCGGTGATCTTTGCCCGCAACTTCGGGCATCAAATTGCCGTGACCGCCGGGCTGGATTACGCTCGCGGAGACGCCGTGGTGATCATTGATGCCGACCTGCAAGACCCGCCGGAAGTCATTCCCGACCTGGTGGCGCGCTGGCGGGAAGGGTACGAAGTGGTGTATGCGGTACGCACCGAACGCGAGGGGGAATCGTGGTTTAAACTCTTCACCGCTTCGCTGTTCTACCGCCTCATCTTCCGCATCACCGATGTCAAAATTCCCATGGATACGGGCGATTTCCGCCTGCTCGACCGCAAGGTGGTGAACGTCCTGAAGACCATGCGCGAAAGGCACCGCTTCCTGCGCGGCATGGCGGCATGGGTGGGCTTTCGGCAGATTGGCGTGCCGTACAAACGCGCGGCACGCTTCGCCGGAAGCACCAAATATCCTTTCAAGAAAATGCTTCGGCTGGCGCTTACTGCCATCACCGGTTTCTCCTACTTCCCCCTGCAGGTTGCCACCTATCTGGGCTTCATTGCCGCAGGGCTGGCGCTGATTTTCATCCCCATCGTTGTCATCGAGCGGTTGATCGGCAATCAAGCCTTTTTCGGGCAGGCAACCACACTGGTCAGCGTGCTCTTTCTGGGTGGTGTGCAGTTGATTTGTCTGGGCATTTTAGGCGAATACATCGGGCGCATTTACGATGAGGTCAAGGGCAGACCTCTGTACATCGTACGCGAAGCGCCCAAGAACGACTCTTCCCAAACTCAAGATTGAGAAAGGAAACTCATGGCAACCATTGATTTGACCGTCCACCCCGACCGATTGGAGCGCGCCGTGCAACGCGCCCGCGAACGCGGCATCATCATCCCCACCTTTGCACAAATGAAAGACCCCACCCGCATCCCGGAAAAAATCCGCGAGCAGTTGAAGCAAACCGGGTTGTGGGATGTGACCCCCGTCAATCTTTTCCGCATCACCTGGAAAAACGAACCCAAACCCTTTGGCGGACTGTATGGCGGAGTCAACTTCATCGAGTTTCCCTCCAGCCTGACCGGCGTGCCGGCGCGCATCATTGCACTGGTGGGCAAGTGGTTCCCCACGGGAGCGCACAAAGTCGGCGCGGCGTTTGGCTGTCTGGTGCCGCGGCTGGTGACGGGACAATTCGATCCCACCACGCAAAAAGCCGTCTGGCCCTCCACCGGTAATTACTGCCGCGGCGGCGCATACGACTCGGCTCTGCTGGGATGCCAGTCCATCGCCATTCTGCCGGAAGGGATGAGCCGTGAGCGCTTCGAGTGGCTTTCCCGCATAGCCGGTGAGGTCATCGCCACTCCAGGGAGTGAGTCCAACGTCAAAGAAATCTTCGACAAATGCTGGGAACTGCGCCGTTCGGGCGAAGACCTGATGATTTTCAATCAATTTGAGGAATTCGGCAATTACCTGTGGCACTACGAGGTCACGGGACATGCCATGGAAGAAGTTCTGCGCAGCGCTTTAGGCTCCAACGATGCCTATCGTGGTGTGGCGCTCACTACCGGCTCGGCAGGGACGATTGCCAGCGGCGATTACCTGAAACAGGTGTACCCCACCAGCAAGATCATCGCATCCGAAGCCCTGCAATGCCCCACCCTCTTGCAAAACGGCTTTGGCGCGCACCGCATCGAGGGCATCGGCGATAAGCACGTGCCGTGGATCCACAACATCAAAAACACCGATATTGTGGTTGCCATTGACGACAATGACGTGGTCAAAATCATGCGCCTGTTCAACGAACCCACGGGACAGGAATACCTGCAACGCAAAGGCGTGCCGGTGGAAACCATCGAACAGTTGCATCTGCTGGGATTCTCCGGCATTGCCAACGTCCTCTCGGCAATCAAGTTCGCCAAATACTACGAACTGACCGGCAACGATGTCGTTTTGACCGTGCTGACCGACTCCATGGAACTGTACGGTACGCGCATCGAAGAATACCGCGAGCAGTTCGGCGAATTTACCCCCGCCGACGCCGCGGAAGCCTTTGCCGGCGCCCTGCACGGCGTGCGTACCGACGCCCTGATCGAACTCTCCTACGCCGAGCGCAAGCGCATTCACAACCTCAAATACTACACCTGGGTTGAGCAACAGGGCAAAACCTACGAGGAAATTCAAGCCCAGTGGTATGACCCCAACTACTGGACGGATATCCAGCGTCAGGTTGGCGAGATTGACGCCAAAATCGAAGCCTTCAACCGCATGGTGGGCTTGTTGTAAAGTTGCCTGGTTTAGCGTGCGCCGTTCAGTCGAGCGGCGCACGTTTTTTTCTCAAGAATCTATGCCGCCAGTTGACACCGATTTAATTCTGGTCGTTTACCTTCCCACACCGCGCGATTGGGAAATTGCCCGTGTGCTGGGCTGGTACCGCATTCCTCTGCGCTACGCGCCTAAAATCATCGAGGTGGACTATCTGGCGTTTTATCAGGGAGCAGCGTTTGGAGAAGATCACCGCTGGCGCATTGAAGCCATCGCCCCGGTTCAGGGACACGAACTGACCACCCGCGCCGCCCTTCTGCGCGATGAGCCCGATCACCCCCGAGCGCATGAGGAATACTACAAAATCCAGATTGGCGCCCTGGAACGCCTGCCCGCCCCCATCCTCGCCGGACGATGGAAGCGTATCACCTTCCTGTACACCACCGGAGAGCGCCTGCGGCGGGCACACACGCTTGCCGATCTGACCGTGCGAGACGAGGAAGAACGGCAGGTGCTGTGGCGTTCCCTGCGCGAGCGCGCCATTCAGGGAGGCAGTTACCGCACCGAAGACCTGCCGGAGATCCCCCTCGACCCGCTTCTGCTGGCGCTGTTGGGTGGATTGAACCCCGAAGAAAAGCCATAAAAAACGCCTCCCCGCAGGGTTTCCTGCGGGGAGGACGATCATGGAGCGGTACTGAGGTCATTTCTTCTGAAGCGGTGTGCGGCTCTGCCACCAGGCGAACGCCAGCAGAAGCACAATACCGGCAAGCACAGCGACCAAACCGAGGATGTCGTTTCCAGCGTTCATCTCTCACCTCCGAATGTCTAAAAGGCTCGACCTGCGATGACGCTTGATGAACGAACAGTCCCGCGCTTCTCGTCCGGTTTAAGGTTCCTGTTCCTACCCCATCCGCTCTTTCGCCTGAGCAATCCAGTCTTCCGGATTGGCATTGGGCAGGCGTAACTGAGACCGGCTCAGCAGATCCCGCAAAGACTCCGGCGAAGATTGCGCCAGTTGGGCAAAGGTGCGGATGCCAGCCTGAGCCAGCACGCCGGCAGTCTTGGGTCCAATGCCCCGGATGACCGTCAGGTCATCAGCGAGGGGAGGGGCATCCTCTTCCGGTGGGAGGGTAATGTGAGGGGTAGGCGGAGAAACCGCGGGACGATTTTGTCGGGGTTGTCGTTTCCTGCGTGCCAGAATCATCCAGAATAACGTCGCCAGCATCAGCAGGAACGGGACCCACAGCCACCACGATCCCTCTTTTTTTCGCTGCATTGACACCTCCCATGTATATTATAGACAAAAACGGGTTGGATTTCTATCCCTTTGAGAGGAAAAAGCGCGCAATTTTTTGGAATAAATTGATATAAATCAAAGAAAAAAGACCGAATTTCTGATATTTTCAAACCGGTGCCTGTCAAAGGGTCCCGGTTGAAAAATTTTACAGGATAAGAAAGGTAATGAACCCATGAGTGAATTGATCAATAACCGCAAGGAACGGATCGAAATCATGAAAACATTGATCCGGCAACTGCACGAAGGGATCGCCGAGGAGCATGTAAAAGCGCAACTGGAAACCATGCTGGATGAAGCCGACTACAGCGATGTGTTTCTGATGGAGATGCAATTGATTCAAGAAGGGATCCCGGCTGAATCGATCCAAGAACTGTGCGATACCCACACCCGTGTATTGAAAAAGCATCTGGATTTGCAGGAAACGCCCGAAACCATCCCGGGTCACCCCGTGCATACCTTTATTCAGGAAAATCAAGAACTGCGGCGCACCATTGCCAAAATACACCACTGGATGAAGAAAATCGAGAGTCTCGCTCCCGATGAGGACGCCACCCCATACATGGAGACCATTCACCTGCACCTGAATGATTTGATGGATGTGGAAAAACACTACCAGCGGAAGGAACACCTGCTCTTCCCCTTCTTTGAAAAGAACAACCTTCCCGGTCCCCCCATGGTCATGTGGGGGAAGCATGATGAAGTGCGCAGACTGCTCAAAGAAACTCTGGAAGCCCTGCAACAGGTAGAGCGGTTCGATGCAGGTGAAGCCGCCGCATTCAATCAACTGGCAACAGAAGCAGTGATTCGAGCCATTGAAGAAATGATTTACAAAGAGGAGAAAATACTCCTTCCCACCGCATTAAATTTGCTGACCGAGCAGGAATGGTACGAAATTTATTTGCAGAGTGATGAATACGGATACTGTCTATATGCGCCGGAGTTCGAGTGGATTCCTGAGGGTGGCGTGAGCCAGCCGGAACGAATGCCTTCTGCTCAAGATGGGAGAGTTCAAATGCCGACGGGAAGTTTCCGTCTGGAAGAACTGATTCAGGTGTTCAAAACCCTCCCGTTTGACATTACCTTTGTGGACCGCGATGATACGGTGCGCTATTTCTCTCCGGGTAAAGACCGAATCTTTGCTCGCTCTCGCGCCATTTTAGGACGCAAAGTGCAGTACTGCCATCCCCCGAAAAGCGTGCATATCGTCAATCAGATTTTACGAGATTTCAAAGCAGGGAAGCAGGATCGGGCGCGCTTTTGGATCAATTTACACGGCAGACTGGTGTATATTGTCTATTACGCGGTGCGGGGAGATGATGGGGAGTATTTAGGCACTTTAGAGGTAACTCAGGACCTGACCGAGGTGCGCGCGCTGGAAGGAGAACGCCGATTGCTGGCTTACGATGACAATCCACGGGAAGAAGTGAGGATTTAAGGAGGGCAATATGGTTGAGATCACTCCCAAAACCCGCCTGTTCGATCTTCTTCAGGAATTTCCGGTGTTAGAGGAAAAGATCATGGCAATGGCGCCGGTTTTTAAAAATCTGAAAAATCCGGTTCTCCGCCGAACCATCGGACGGCTTGCTACTCTGGAAAAGGTGGCGGAGATGGGAAATCTTGAGGCGCTGGAACTCATCAACCGCTTACGGGCGGACGTGGGGTTGCCAAAAATAGAGCGACTCGACTATTCGTCAGCCCAACCGATTCCATCTGTGGATGCAAACGATCCGGATTGGGTTCAGGGTACACCTCAGTTTGTCGTTTATGCTGAAGATCTGCTGATGCGAGGCGAAGTACCCGTCCAACGGGTGTTTGAACTGCTTCCTCAACTGGAAGATGGACGCACTCTCCTGCTGATTTCCAGTTTTGAGCCCACACCGATGATCGATGCCCTTAAGAAGCAGGGAAAACAGGTATATCACAAAATCAATCCAGATGATCCGCGTCAGCACCTCGTCTATGTTTCCAAAAACCCGGAAAATGCGTCTGATCATCTGACACGCTAAAATGAACAACAGGCGTTGGTCGGCATAAAGTCAACGCGGAATCGGCTCTCCGAATCCGTTCTGCCCGGAGAGCCATCCAGTGCCGATCAACGCCTTGGATTTTTCCCAGTTGACAAACCTTCAGTATTTTTCTATACTATTTCTAGATGACCGGTAACATGACCGGTCACATCTCCAACTGTTCCTCTTCCTATGAAACGATCTCGCCCTAACATTCGTGATGTGGCTGCACTGGCTGGAGTGTCCCACCAGACGGTTTCGCGCGTTATCAATAGAGATGAGCGCGTCACGGAAGAGACACGCCAGAAAGTGGAAGCCGCCATCCTGCAGTTAGGCTACCGCCCCAGTTCGCTGGCACGTTCAATGGCATATGGAAGGACCTTTACTCTGGCGTTTATCGCCTTGAACTTTACGGATTACACCTTTTCCAGCATGTTGGACGCCGCCGAGTGCGAAGCGCGCCAGCACAGTTACTTTACGCTTGCCATCTCGGCAGGGGAAAACAGCAACTACGCCGAACTGGTGAATGAATTATTTGGGCATCAGCATGTGGATGGACTGATTGTGGTGGGTCCATCCCTGATCGAGCACCACGTTGAACTCGCTCATGAAGCGCCGGTGGTGTACATCACCCCCCGCCGTTCCCCGGCGCTTCAATACACCGTGGACAGCGATAACCGGCATGGGGGATGGCTAGCAACCCGCCATCTGTTGGAACAGGGTCATCGTAAAATTGGCATGATCACCGGTCCGAAAGCGCAAATCAGCGTTCAGGAACGCACCGAAGGATTTGAGCAAGCCCTTCGTGAAATGGAGATCCCCTCACCCGCTGAATGGATCTTTGAAGGCGACTGGAGCGCAACTTCGGGCTACCATGGGTTTGAAGCGCTTTATTCCCATGGGGTGAGCGCCATTTTTGCCCAAAATGACCGCATGGCAATCGGCTGCATCCGCGCCGCGCGGGATCATGGAGTGCGCGTTCCAGAAGACCTGTCCGTTATTGGTTTCGACGACATTCCGCTGGCATCCTACTTCGATCCGCCGTTGACGACAGTGAGGCAAGACACCGCCGAACTGGGACGCCAGGCGGCACGGCTCCTTGTGGAATTACTGGAAAACCCACAACTGCCCCCTCGGCATGTCATCATCCCGACGCAACTGGTTGTGCGTAAATCTACCTGTGGCTATTTAGAGAGGAGGTGATTTTTTCGAAAGAGAACCAGCAAATTCTTTCTTTACCCAATCTATTGATATTCAATTGATTTCTCAAGGAGGAAGGAGTCTGTATGAAAATCCGTTTCTTTACCCTGTTCAGCATGTTGATGCTGGTTGTCATGGTCTTCAGCGCCTGTGCGCCCGCCGCTACCCCCACACCTGAAAAGGTCGTTGAGACGGTGGTAGTGGAAAAGGAAAAAGTGGTGGAAAAAACCGTTGAGGTGGAGAAAGTGGTGGCGGCAAACGTCATCACCTACAACTCCTACAATGGTGACCCCAAACCGCGCGCCTTCGATGAGAGCGTGGTGAAGATGTGGAACGAAGCCCATCCAGAGATGCCGGTCGAACATTCCATCATTGCTCATGAAGACTTCAAACAAGCCATTCGCGCTTATCTGACCGCCGATCCCGCTCCGGATGTGTTGACGTGGTTTGCCGGAAACCGCGCCCGCTTCTTCATTGACAAAGGCTTGATCCTCGATCAGAGCAAGATGTGGGAAGATGCCAAACTCAATGACGTGTACGCCCCCGGCTTCCAGGCGCTGGCAACCTACAACGGTAAAAAATACTTCCTGCCGACCAGTTACTACTGGTGGGCAATTTACTACCGCAAATCCCTGTTTGCCGAGGCTGGCATCGAGAAAGAGCCTGAAACCTGGCAGGATTTGCTGGACGCCTGCGACAAATTAAACGCCAAAGGCATCACCCCCATCACCATCGGTGCGCGCTTCAAATGGCCCGCCGCGGCGTGGTTCGATTATCTCAACATGCGCGTCAACGGTCCCCAATTCCATATTGATCTGACCGACCTCAAAGTGCCCTACACCGATCCCAAAGTGCGCAAGGTCTTTGACTACTGGAAAGAATTAATCGATCACAAATGCTTCATTGAAGATCCCGCTGCATACGACTGGCAGGAAGCCATTGACCCGATGGTGCAGGGCAAAGCCGCCATGTACCTGATGGGGGCTTTCATCACCGATTCGTATCCTGATGAGGCAGAAGCCGACCTGGACTTCTTCCGCTTCCCCATCATTGATCCGAACCTGCCGGTCGGCGAAGACGCCCCCACGGATGGTTTCTTTGCCTCTGCTACCGCACGCAACCCGGAAGGCGCTTTAGCCTTCATGGCATTCCTTGGGTCGAAAGAAGTACAGCAAAAAGCCCTGGAGGAACTGGGACGCCTGCCCACCCGAACGGATGTGGACATTTCCAAATCCTCTCCCGCCACGCAGAAAGGCATCAAACTGATTCAAACCGCCGATTACATTGCCCAGTTCTACGACCGAGACACTACTCCCCCCATGGCAGAAGCCGGAATGGATGGCTTCATGCGCTTCTGGGATGATCCAACCCAAATCGATCAGATTCTGGCTGATCTGGAAGCCGAACGGCAACGCATTCTGTCCGAAGGGCAGTAAACTTCCGATTTGAAACCGGGACGGGCTCTCAGGCTGGGTTTTGGGAGCCCGTCCTTCCCCCTCTCACCCTGTGAGGTGTACCATGCCCTCTTCCCGTGCAATGCGTGATTATTCCACCGCCAACCTTTTCACCCTCATCCTTGGAACCATCTTACTGATTACATTCATTTTCCTACCCTGGTTTGGGAATGTACCTGCCCAAAACGGGGCAAGGATTTTCTCGGATAACCTGTATCAGGTTCCCGGGGCAATCCCCGCCCCACTCCTCTGGATTATCCCCATTGCCACGCTGGGGATTTTGGGGTTTGGTTTGTGGGGAATTCTGACCCCCGAGCGGGATCGCCTTGCGGCTTTGCTGGCGGCTTTTTGTGCTTTTCTGGGCTTGCTGTACTTTGCCCGTATCCTTGTAGAGCCTTCTCTGTTGGGAGGCAAAGCCACACCCGGTGTCGGGTTCTGGATTACCCTGATTTCACTCCTACTCACCCTCTTCAATCTGCCCATTACTGGTCCAGAAGTTGCCCGCCTCTTTCAGCCTCGCCGAGGGGGGATCCGCCGCGGGATGGATCCGCGTTTCATCCCCTACTTGTTTCTTATTCCTTCTCTCACCCTGTATCTGGTGTGGATTATCGGGCCTACGTTCTACACCTTCTACCTGAGTCTGACCAACTGGGACGGCGTATCTGCGCCGGGGTTCATTGGATTTGCCAATTTTCAGCGCCTGTTTACCCGAGACCGTAACTTTACGGAAGCCCTGGTAAACAACATCCGCTGGTTGCTGATTTTTATCTCTGTGCCCACCACGCTGGGGTTGCTGATGGCGATGATTTTCAATCAAGAGATGTGGGGAAGCCGCTTCTACAAAGTGAGCCTGTATCTGCCACTGGTGCTTTCCCTGCCCGTCATCGGCTTGATCTGGTCGTGGGTGTATAACCCCCGCCTGGGGCTGATTAACAACCTGCTGAGCCTGCTGGGAGCAACCGATTTACCCGGCTGGTTGGGAGACCGCAAACTGGCGATCTGGTGCGTGATAGCCGCCGCGGTATGGCGGCAGGTGGGCTATGTCATGGTGCTGTATCTGGCTGGGTTGAAAAACGTGGATCCCATGTTGATTGACGCCGCCCATGTGGACGGCGCTGACCGCTGGCAATTGTTCCGCCATGTGATCTTCCCCCTGCTGGCACCGGTGACCACCATCGTGGTAGTCATTTCGGTCATTGACTCCCTGCGGGCTTTCGATCTGGTCGCCATTATGACCAGAGGGGGACAAAGCACACAGGTGCTGGCGAACTTTATGTACATTGAAGCCTTCAATAACTACCGCATGGGCTACGCCGCCGCCATTGCAGTTGTGCTGTTCTTCCTGAGCATGATATTCATTGGTTTTTACCTGAGCATTGTCATCCGCGACGAACTGGAATATTAAGAGGTGATCAAGATGAGCGTCATTTCATCCGCATCTTCCCTGAAAGGCCGCGCCCCTTCGCTGGGGTGGTTGAAAAGCGGGAGCAAATACACCCTGCTGACCCTCTTCGCCCTGCTGTGGCTGCTACCGGTCATTGCCGCTGTGGTGACCTCATTCCGTACCATGGACGACATCACCTTGCACGGATTCTGGAGTATCCCACAGACCATTACCACCCAGAACTTCGTCAAGGCATGGATCAACGCTCGGGTGAATAAGTACCTGCTGAACAGTTTTATCATCACGATTCCCTCACTGTTCGGCATGCTTTTCCTCTCCTCCATGGGGGCATACGCGCTGGCACGCTTTAAATTCAAAGCCAATTTGCCGCTGTACTTCATGTTTGTTGCCGGGACGATGCTCCCCTTCCAAATCCTGATGCTGCCGGTGTTCCGCCTCACCAATGCCCTGGGGTTGTATGATTCCTATGGGGCATTGATTCTCATCCACACCGCCTTCCAGTTGGGGTTCTGCACCTTTGTCCTCCGCAATTTCATGCGCACCGTCCCCGGCGATATTCTGGACGCCGCCCGTGTGGATGGATGCAGTGAATTCCGCATTTACTGGCAGATTGTTCTCCCTCTCACCCTGCCAGCGCTGGCGGCACTGGCAACGCTGGAATTTACCTGGGTGTTCAACGATTATCTCTGGGCAATCATCCTGCTCCGCGCCGATACCCTCCGCCCGGTGACGGCGGGACTGGCAACCCTGCGGGGACAATACAATACCGACTGGCCCGTCATCACAGCGGGGGCTTTACTGGCAACCATTCCCACCCTGATCGTATTCGTCTTCCTGCAACGCTACTTCATCCAGGGATTGACGCTGGGTTCCAGTAAATAACTTCTTTGCTCCCCTTTAAGCACAAACGCCCGCACCGGATCTGGATGCGGGCGTTCCCATTTGATCTAAACGTCAATGCTTCTTGTGCCCGTTGCGTTTGGGACAGAAGTGTCCTTCCGGATCCATGGGCTGACCACAATAGGGACAAATCGGGCGTCCGCGTGCCGCCACTTCCAGTCCCCAGCGCGCCATGGCATGGATTTGCGAGCGGGTACACCAGAAACGCACCACCCCGGCACGTTCCTCCATCGAGGCGAGGTCTTCGCCCATTTCTTCTTCTGCCACCAGTTCGCGTGCAATCAAAATCACCCGATCATTGTCGGCGTCGTATGCCAGCGCCAGTTCACCTACCCGGAAGAGCGGATCCACCGGTGGAGAAATATGCATTTTTGATTCGTCAAATTCTGCGGCAGGAGCGCTCAGATGAGGAAAACGATTGGCAATTTCCTGTAAAAATTCTTCTACCCCAAGAGCAAGCGTCTGGATTTGAATTTTTTCCACAACCAGCGTCACAACCTGATCGCCTTTCACCCCTTGAATGTAAAACACTCGCTTGCCGGGTTGTCCAATAGCATCGGTGGTAATGTGATCCACCGGGTTCAGATCCAGTTCAAAACGCGGCATGAGATAACTCCTCTTTGATTAGTATACCAGTTCCGGATGAATCTGCTCATCCCACTGTACCACCTCAACCTGAGGATCGGGGAAGAAATCCCCCAGCAAGCGGATAATCATTCGCCGAAACGGTTCTGCATCTCCCGTGGTCAGGAATCGAACCGGGGCGGGGTCATTGCCCTCCGCCAGCCAGCCGTGCGCTTCCAACACCCGGCGGGTTTGCCGTGCTACCGCGGGAGCGGGGTCAATCACCCGCACCTTCTCGCCGACAATTTGCTGAATGAGGGGGATGACAAAGGGATAATGGGTACAGCCCATCACCACGGTATCCATGCCCCGTGCCAGCATGGGAAGCAGGGCATTTTGCAGAATGCGGCGGGTCTCTTCACCATTCAGGTTGCCCGCCTCGATTTGCTGTACCAGCCCTGCGCAGGTATCCTGCAGAAGTGTCACCCCCTGAGCAAAGCGCTCCACCACCGAAGCGTACAGCGCCCCCTGAAAGGTCGCCGGGGTTGCCAGCACGCCCACCACCCCCGATTGGGTCGTCTCGGCGGCAGGCTTTACAGCCGGTTCCATGCCCACAAACGGGGTATCCGGGAAGGTTTGCCGCAAATGATACAGCGCCGCCGCCGAAGCCGTGTTGCATGCCACCACAATCACCTGTGCGCCTTGCTGGATCAGAAACTGGCTGATGGCACGGGAAAACTCACGCACTTCATCCAGAGAGCGCGGTCCATACGGCACGTGCGCCTGATCTGCCAGATAGATGACCGGCTGAGCGGGGATGAGGGTGCGAATTGCCCGCAGAACCGATAAACCACCTACCCCTGAGTCGAACACGCCAATCATAGCCGTATTGTATCTTATTTCTGACGATCGGCAGACCGTACAAAGGCAGAGAACAGCGCCCGTTGGGGGGCGTGTTCCTGCAGCCATTCCGGGTGCCACTGCACCCCCACCGCGAAGGGATGCCCCTCCACCTCCACCCCTTCAATCAAGCCATCCGGAGCATACGCGGTCACCCGCAGGGAAGGCGCTACCGTCCGAATGCCCTGATGGTGCAGACTGTTGACCTCAAACTGCGTTCCTCCCAACACCTGCGCCAGCAGGCTTTCCGATTGTATCTGCACAGAATGCGCCAGCGTATTGCGGGGATAATCAGGAAAATAGTCGTGCTTGAGCGCACCGGGCAGTTGATCGGCAATATCTGTGTAGAGGGTACCGCCCAGCGCCACATTCATCACCTGTACACCACGACAAATGCCCAGCAAGGGCTTGGATGCGTCCAGCGCCACGCGCACCAGATGAATTTCCATAGAGTCTCGTTCGGGTTCAATGCCATATACCCGCGGGTGCGGATCTCCCTGATACAGAGCAGGATCGAGATCACCGCCGCCGGTAATTAGAACCCCGTCAAGGCGTTCCAGTAAGGCTGGAATCTGGTCGCGGGTAAACACCGGGGGAATCAACACCGGAATCCCCCCGGCGCGTTGCACGGCTTGAATGTACGAGAACGGAGTGGCGTACCAGTGGGTTTGTCCCGCTTCCCCTTCCTTTCGGCTGGTGGTGATTCCAATCAGGGGCAGACTCATCTTCTTTTCCTCCATGACAGAATAAAAGCAATCCGTAAACGTATCGGGCAAACACAAAAAGGTGCAGTCGTAGCAGACTGCACCTTAAGTTTACATGATAAGGATTCTTAGAAGCGCTGTTTGAGGCGCGCGCTCTTGCCCGTGCGGTTGCGCAGGTAGAACAGGCGAGCGCGGCGCACCTTGCTGTGGCGCTCCACCACCACCTTCTCAATGCGGGGGGAGTAGGTAAGGAATGTGCGTTCGACGCCAATCCCGTTGGAAGCGACACGGCGCACAGTGAAGGTGGAACCGGCACCCGCATTCTTGGTGAACAGAACGGTGCCTTTGAATTCCTGCACCCGTTCGCGGTTCCCTTCTTTGATTTTCACATGCACGCTCACCACATCGCCGGGACGCAGAGGCGGAACATTCGGATTGGGCTGGGGTTCAATTGCTTTCAAAATTTGCTCGCTCATGGTTAAATAATCCTTCCATGGTTATAATGGCTCATTCCATTGCCGCCCGTAGGCGCAAGGCGGGATTATATCATGGGAATGGCGGCAGGTAAAGGTTTTTTTTCTTTTGAATTTTATGGCTTACTCACAAAAGCAAAATGTAGAGATGGAGAAAAGCCCTGTTCAGTCATTTTTCAAGGATCTTTGCGAAGATAGTCATATTTCTAAAAATTAATGTCAATGTTAAAATCAAAAACCCACAACCAATATAATTTATCTTTCAGGCAAAGAATAGTGTAAAAAATGGCAATCATGGAATTTTTGAAAAAACATATTCTGACTCAAAACTGGATTTCGATCTTTCTAATAATAGCCTTAGTAGGGGCTGTCAGTTACCCAATCTTTTGGCACCGCATTATGACCCCCACAGACAATGATTACGGGGCACATATACAATTTGCCATGGTAATGCTTCGAAAACAGATGCCACCCACCTACAGTCTAGCACACCCCATCGTGCAAATTATCCTGGGAGGAGTTTATTGGCTAACCCGGGGACGAATTGGGTTATGGGAAGGCATGGTTACCCTTATGGTATTAAGCAACATTTTCACCGCCCTGATCCTTTACGCTTTTCTTCGAGAAATATCAGAGAAGGGATCAGAAGTTATTCGAGTAGTTCTTGCACTCACTTTTCCTTTTATAGCCCCTATACCTGGATTAGCCCCATTGGATGGATTGTATTATTTTGGTTATATCGGACTGGCAAATTACCATAATCCAACAGTGCAGTTGCTCAAACCACTTGCGTTAATCGTATTCATGCTCGCAATGCGCATATTTGATGGTAAATCTTATTCCAATCAGCACATTTTATTGTCAGCCTTATTAGTAATCATCACCTCTCTTGTCAAGCAAAACCTCATTATCAGCCTCGTGCCAGCCCTTGTGTTATTAATGGTATTGGCTTGGTGGCGAAATTGGGCGGTAAATATAAAATTAGGAGTGTTCGGTTTCGTCATACCTTCGGTTCTAATTCTTATGGTGCAGACATACGTCACATTTTTAATGCCAGAAGCAGATAAAGGTGGATTCATCTTTGCTCCTCTGGTTGTGGAAAGTGCGTTTTCAGATTTTCTTTTTTTGAAATTTCTTTTATCTATCTTATTTCCATTGATAACCCTCTTGTTGTTTACCAAGCCTATCTTAGAAAATCGTGAAATGCAGTTGGCGTGGTTGGCTTTCCTGGCAGGAATTGGTCAACTCTATTTATTTGCTGAAAGTGGCAGTCGCATTTTTGATGGAAACTTTCGCTGGAGTGCGCAAATCACTCTTATGCTCCTTTTTGCCTCTACTCTGCGATTTTTATTGTCTCAAATGAAAATATCAAAAATTTCAACACATAAGCGAGGATTAATATCCCTATTTGCCTATTTTCTCCATGTAGTTGGTGGAGTAATTTATTATATTGTCTGTATGCTATCAACGCACTATGGATAAACATGAGTATTATGAGTGGAACAAGGATTATTTTATAAAATTCCGATTGCTCAATAGCCTCTCAACTGATAAGCCTAACGGTTTACAAAATGCATTGATAGAAACTCCAATATACAAATAAACATCGCCAACCTGCGAGTTGCACGAAGTCGCTACACGGGTAAGTTCAGGTATTCAAATTATTCCTTCAGACTACTATTCCAACTCAGTTATTTACTTCCGTAATTGAGCATCCAGGTAACCCCATTCCAATGGAGTCATGCAGAGTGAGGGCTTTCCTAATAATTACAAAAGGTATGGGGTAAAATGCCTTCTGGAGAGCATGGTACAATCATTTTATGCGCTCATGGAAATTGAACGAAGATGCCCCATTGTTCTTAACCCTGGCGGCAAATGCGCGGGTGACCTCCACCACATATCCCAACGATATCATCTGGGCAGTACAATTACGGGGCGGAGAACCGCCTGCGCTGGCAGTGACGACTACGTTTGGCTTAAGAGCAACACAGATGCGCCTGTTCCCTGTGTTTCGATTTGGTCAGCGCAGTGTTCACGATCCGGCAGAATTCCATCGTCCTCCGCAGGTCACTCAAGTTCTTCCCGGTTATCTTGCCCTCAGCCTTTCGCCCTTTGAAGGACTGGATGTCCAGTTAGAGTACAGGGTGGATACTTCGCAGACGCTCACCGGGCGGGTGCGGATTTTGAATCGCAGTGTACTGGCGCAGGATGGCTGTGTGGATTGGGCTGGATTGCTGGATCCACTGGGGTATGGTGTGGGATTGGGCGCCCTTCCTGTGGGATTGAACACCGTCCTGCAAGGCAATACGGGCGATCTGGCAGTGGTGGTCTTCGCCTCTGGAGGCATTCAGCCCGGCAAAGGCGTGTACCCCTCGTTATGCCTGCCCGTCAATCTCTATCCGGGTGGAAGTGTGACCTTCCACTGGGCGGTCTCTGCCGCAGCAGATACCGATCAAGCCTTTGAACAGGCTCGCGAAGCCACCATGCAGCCATGGGATGCTGTGACTGCCCGCATCGAACTGCAAAGCGCCGCGGATTTAATCGAGGTGAGCACCCCTCAACCGGAGTGGGATGCTCTGTTCTGGCAGGCGCAGGTTGCCGCCGTTTCACTCCTGCAAACCCATACGGAGGCGTTACCGGAAGACTCCTTTGTGCTCACCCGCCGTCCCGATCAGGGTTACTCCAGCCGCGGCGATGGCAGCGATTACCCCTACCTGTGGAGCGGGCAAACTGCTTTTGACAGTTTGTATCTTCTCGATGTCCTTCCCGGCGTTCCCGATTTGGGAAAGCGTTTACTGCGCAACTTTACCGCCGCCGTGAACGAAGACGGTGTACCGGTCTGGAAACCCGGTCTGGGCGGACAGCGCTCCAGTCGGCTGGCACTGCCCCTGTTGACCCAACTGCACAACCTCTCCCTGCTCTCTCAGGAAGAGGCAGAAACCCTTTTCCCGATCCTGTTCCGACTGATTCGGGCATGGCTGGATTACGAACATGACCGCGATCAGGATGCGTTGCCCGAATTTCAGCACCCCCTGCAATCTATGCTGGAAAATCATCCCCTCTTTGATCTCTGGCATCCTTCGGCTCAGGGGATGGGTATTCAATGGATTGAGTCTCCTGCTTTAGGCGCCATGCTGGTTCGCGAGGCGCAAACTCTCCTGACTCTGGCACGCCGTTTGAGGCGCGGGGAAGAAGAAGCCTGGTTGGAAGCCAAATCCGCCCTCCTCCGAGCGGCGGTGGAGTCCTGCTGGGATCATCGCAGTGGGGTATTCCGCTACCGGGATATGCAGTCCCATCGTTCTCCCGCCATGCGAGAACTGCTCGCTTTTCAAGGCTCGGGAGTGTTTAAACCCAAACGCCAGCCGCTGAAACCCCAAAGGCTGGTGGTACAGTTGATTGCGCCTGAATCCCACACCCTCTCGGCGATTGTGCATATCCGTGGAGTGAATGCGGTCAACGAACGGGTACAGGAGGAATTTTCGCCGCGCGAAATCTCCTGGCAGAACGGCATTGGGCGGCTCACCACCCGCAATTTGTTTACCAGGGTAGAGGAGATTTCGGTCAGCGGTGTTCCCGCGGGGGATCAGGGCAGGGTGCTTGCCGCCGGGCTGGATGTGGTAGACATCAGTTTGTTCCTGCCCCTGTGGGCGGGTGTGGTAAAAGACAAACAGGCAAAAAATCTGGTGCAAAAGACCCTTTTCCGGCAAATGCTGCGCCGTTTTGGGATCCCCATGTTGATGGGGAAAGGGAAAGAAACTCCAGCCACTGCCGAATGGCAGGCAGTATCTTTGCCATGGAACACTTTGATCGCCCACAGCCTTCTGGATTGGGGAATGCGACGGGAAGCCGCAGAGTTGTACATGCGCTTTGTCCAGCCTGTCCTGACGGCGCTGAAAACCCGCCACACTTTCTTCCAGTACTACCATGCCGAAACCGGCGCCCCCATGGGAGAAGCCGGGCATTTGTGGGGCATGCCCCCCTTGAGGTTGTTCCTGCGCGTTGCCGGCATTGAGAACATTTCACCTCAAGCAGTAGAAGTAAGCGGTTTTAATGCCTTTCCATTCCCAGTTACGGTAAAATATCAGAGGATCAGCGTGACGCGGGAAGGGGATACCACCACCGTACGGTTTCCGGGACATCCTGCTTACACGGTCACCGGCTCGGAAGCCCGACGCATCTCCTTGACCTAAAGACTCGATTCATTTTCGGAGAAAGGAGGATGAATGAGCGCGGAGTTTCCTACCCAACCCATTCGTTTATGGATTGCCGTGGTGCAGGCGCAAGACGCCGAAATTGCCCGCGAAGCCGTTGAGAAATTAGGACTGCACGTGGAACGGCTTCCCAGCGTGGGCGGCTTTTTAGGACGGCGCAACGCCACATTAATGATGGGAGTGCCCCCGGAGAAACAAGAACTGGTGGAGCAAGCCCTGCATGAGAACTGCCGTCAGCGGGTGGAATTCATTGCCATCCCTTTGGAAAGCGCACCATTGCCCATGCCTACCCCCACCCCGGTGACCGTGGGCGGTGCGACCATTTTCACCCTTGAAGTGGATCATTATGAGGAGATTTAGCCATGAAACTGATTCTTGCAATTTTGCGCGATATTGATCATGATGCGGTTTCTCAAGCCCTCACCTCTGCCGGTTACCGGGTCACAATGATTGCTTCAACGGGCGGTTTCTGGCGGCGGGGGAACACCACTCTCATGGTCGGCTGTGAAGATGAACAGGTTGAACCTGCCTTGCAGATCATCCGCAATAACTGCCAGACCCCCGCAGAACCCGGTACCCGCCACGCCACCATTTTCGTGATTAAAGTGGATCAGTACGTCCACTTCTAACCCTGCCGACACCGTCAACTGGAGAAAACATCATGGATTTCGCCAAACCTTTCACGTTCGTGTTTGAAGATCAAAAGTGGCTTGAAAAAATCGCACTTGTGGCAATCGTCTCCCTCATTCCCATCGTTGGAGTGCTGGTGTTATTGGGCTGGGGGCTGGAAATTACCCGCCGGGTAATCCGGGACGAACATCCCCTGTTGCCCGAACTAGATTTCGGAAAGCATCTGGGCGATGGCTTCAAAGGGTTCGTCATCGGTTTGGTGTATGCGGTGCCCATGATTGTGCTGGCAATTTTAAGCACCGTTTTTGGCATTGCCCTCGACAATACCTACTCCGATTTTGCCAGCGCCATTCTCGTCTTGTTGATGGTGTGCGTAGTTCTTTTGATTGCCCTGTATGGACTGGCACTTAACCTGCTGGCACCGGCGGCGTATGCGCGCTTTGCCGCCACCGGCGAGATGAGCGCCGCTTTCCAGTTTGGCGAGGTGTGGCGTACCGTAACCGGCAACCTCGGCGGCTATGTGATTGTCCTGCTGGCAACCATCCTGTGCGGGTTCATTGCCGGGCTGGGATCCATTGCCTGTGTGGTCGGGGTGATTTTCACCTACACCTACGCCGCCGCCGCGTTGTATCACTTCTACGGACAAGCCTACAAACAGGCGCAGATTAATCGTTCGCTGTAAAACCCATGGTTAGATGAATTGCCCCCTGCCGGTCGGCGGGGGGCTTTTTATTTACTCGTGGAATTCTTCTACTTCGTAGGTGTACACGTCCAGTTTTTTCTTGCGCCATAAACTGCCGGGGGCGCCCATCTTCTGGCACAGATGGCTGAGAAAGGCTTCCGGGTCGGGAATCTTCTCCCACACCTGCGGCAGGAAGGTCGCCCGGCGGATGCCATCCCGCAAAATCACCCCATCCACATGCGGTCTCAGCAGGCGGGGCAGGTCTTCGGGGTTCTCATAGGGCAGAGGATGAGGTAGGGTCAGGCGGGAGATTTCGATTTTCAAATGCTCCACCTCTTGCGGGCGGACGGGAGGAAAGCGGTAATCTTCCAGCGCGGCGGCGACGGCATGCTCGCGCACGTCTTCCACCAGTGGCTGATACGCTTCCAGCGCCCCCACGCACCCGCGCAGTTCCCCATGCGCATCCGTCAGGGTGACAAAACACACCCCCGGCTCGAACAACCGCGCCGGGTAATCCTCGGGACGAATCTCAGGAAGGGGTTTGCCATTCACAGCGGCTTCGATCGATCGACGCGCCAGTTGCAACAACAGACGGCGTTCTTCTTCGCTCAGCGGCTCACGAGACATGCTCCCCTCCCTTCTTTTTTCCAATCCGGTCAGCAGTCCTTCAAGCAGCGGTAAGCGCGGTTGACATAAACCAGCGGGTCACCGTCCTCGCGCACCCACACTTGCTCCACTTCGCCGATGAACAGGGTGGAATGGGGCATTTCGTAGCGATGCACCACCCGGCACTCCAGCGCCGCCAGTCCCCCCTTCAATAAAGGCACTTCCCCAGACAGCGTAAATACCTCTAACCCGTGAAAACGGTCGCCGTCCTCGGGAATACGCCCCGCAAAACGATCCGAAATGGATTGTTGATGGATGTCCAGAATGGTCACCCCAAAGCGCCCCGACGCGCTGACCAGTTTATGCGTGCGGGTCGTGTTCGCCAGTGTGACGGTAACCAGCGGCGGGTCAATCGAGACAGAGACGAACGAGTTGACCGTCATGCCGTGGCGTTTACCGTCGTGTGCGGCGGTGACAATCGAAACCCCCGTGACCCAGCGGCGCATGGCACGGCGCAGGTCTTCTCCACGGGGGGAAAGTGTGAGTTCCGTCATGTAGTTTTTCCTGTAATGCTATTTTTTAATTTGTTTATACAAAGGGAATGGACTTCCGTCAAGGGGAGTGGAGAGAGTTTCTGCACCTTCCTTGCGGCGTTTCCTTCCAAAAGTCTTGTGTTTTGTCTTTCATCGGACTATACTGAATAAGAATGGTCTAGAATTAACCTGAGGAGGTGATTCCTTGTCTAACCATCATCCCTTATTTTGTGTCATTCCACCTTATATGTTGGAACGTATTGCCGAAAATGGAACGGCGGTTCAGCAGGAACGCGCCAAACAAGCCCTGGCGCTATCGGAGCAGATGCGCGAACAGCGCCAGAAGGTGGCGGTGCGCGCCGAAGCCCTGCGAGGCGCCGGACCGGCGGTACGTCAGCGCTCGGTGCATTCCGCCCAGTTTTTGAGCAATCTGCCGGGGGTGCTGGTGCGCTCCGAAGGCTCAGCCCCCAGCGGAGACCCCGCTGTGGATGAAGCCTATGATGGCTCCGGCGCCACCTACGATTTGTTCTGGGACATTTATCAGCGCAATTCGATTGACGGCGCGGGAATGCCGCTGGTATCCACCGTTCATTATCAGAAGGGGTACGATAACGCCTTCTGGAACGGGTATCAGATGGTTTACGGCGATGGCGATGAGGATTTACCAGAGGAAGACCGGCTGTTCAACCGCTTTACCATCTCGCTGGACGTCATCGGACATGAACTGACCCACGGCATCACCCAGTACACCGCCAACCTGACCTATGCCAATCAGTCGGGGGCGCTCAATGAATCTTTCTCGGATGTGTTTGGCTCGCTGGTACGGCAATACCAGTTGCGTCAGAGCGCTGCCGAGGCGGACTGGATCATCGGAAAAGGGCTGTTTACCTCGAATGTCAACGGGATTGGACTGCGCTCGATGAAAGAGCCCGGCACGGCATACAATGATCCCATTCTGGGCAAAGACCCTCAGCCCGGTCACATGCGCGACTACGTCACCACCACCCGCGATAACGGCGGGGTGCACATAAACTCGGGCATTCCCAACCACGCCTTTTACTACGCAGCCATAGAGATGGGCGGTTACGCCTGGGAAAAAGCCGGGCGCATCTGGTACGTGACCCTGCGCGACCGTCTGCGGGCAGGTTCGACCTTTCAGGATGCCGCGAACCTGACCTTTGCGGTGGCAGGCGATTTGTTTGGGACAAACAGCCTGGAACAACAAGCCGTTAAGCGCGCCTGGTCGCTGGTGGGCATCGAGGTGACCGGCGACGGAGGCGGAGACGGCAATCCCAATCCGGGCTGCTTGCAGGCATTCTTGAGATTGTTGAGGGGCGCATGATCATTCAAGTGGAGCGGACGGGCGGTTTTGCCGGATTGAGCATGCAAGCCGTCATCGACACCGAGCACCTGGACGCAGAAGAGCGTGAAGAACTGGAAGAACTGGTGGAACAGAGCGAGTTCTTCCGCCTTCCACCGCGCCTCAGCGCGAATACCATGGCGGTGAACCAGTTCGAGTATGTGATCACCATTGAGGACGAATTTCACCGTCACACCCTGGAAGCCCACGAAGAAGCCCTCGATCCTCGTTTGAATGAACTGGTGCGACGGGTTTTACGGCTGGCTCGACGGCAACAGCGCGAGAAAAAAGACGATTGAGGTTCGGCAAACGAACGAATGAAAGACAACCTGCCTCTTGCCTGAAGCGGGGCAGGTTGTTTTGATTCAGATGCACCGATGGCTCAAAGGTTACGTGAACATTGTTTGCTTTCCTGCGGAAACTTATCACTACCTTTTTTATCGAGAATTGCGCCATAATGAAGGTGTGCGCAAAAAGCGCACAGATTTTGTCCGAGTTCTCAAATTTTCACAGGAGGACTGCGAATGCCCGTACAGGGACGTGTAGTTGTCAGCGATTTGTATTGTAAGGGTTGCGAGTTGTGCGTTGCCGCCTGTCCACAACATGTACTGCAACTCTCGCCCGATCGTCTTACCGCCAAGGGATATCACCCGGCAGAACTGGCGGGACCCGGTTGTACCGGCTGCGGCATTTGCGCTGTGGTTTGTCCAGAAGCCGCGATCACCGTGTACCGGCAAAAGATGCCCACTCGCAAAGCGGCTGAAGCATAGGAGGTCATCATGGCACGCGAACTGCTGAAAGGAAATGAAGCCATTGCCGAAGCCGCCATCCGGGCGGGATTACAGGCGTATTTTGGTTATCCCATTACTCCGCAAACCGAACTGCTGGAATGGATGTCCAAACGCATGCCCGAGTTGGGGCGCGCTTTTGTCCAGGCGGAGTCCGAACTTGCCGCAATCAACATGGTGTATGGAGCGGCGTGTACCGGGGCAAGAGTGATGACATCTTCATCCAGCCCCGGTATCAGTTTAATGATGGAGGGAATTTCCTACATCATCGGCACCGAAGTACCTGCTGTGCTGGTGGACGTGATGCGTGGCGGTCCGGGGCTGGGCAACATCGCCCCGGCGCAGAGCGACTACAATCAAATCGTGCACGGCGGCGGACACGGTGACTATCACCTCATCGTGCTTGCGCCTGCCAGTGTGCAGGAAGCGGTTGACCTGACCGTGCTGGCGTTCGATCTGGCGGAGAAGTACCGCACCGTAGCCGTGGTGCTTCTGGATGGCTCGCTGGGGCAGATGATGGAACCCGCCGAATTGCCCCCCATGCGTCCGGTCAAAACCACTTATCCGGAATGGGCGGCAACCGGTATGATGGGCAAGCGCGAAAAGCGCAACATCCTCACCAGCATTTACCTCAACCCACCCGATGAGGAGCAGACCAATCTGCGCCTCCTGCGTCGCTGGCAGGAAGTGGAAGCCAACGAAATCCGCTTCAAAGAGTACTTCATGGATGATGCCCGCTATGTGGTGGTGGGATTCGGCTCAGCGGGACGGGTGGCGCTTTCGGCAGTGCGCGCAGCCCGCGCCGAGGGCATCCCCGTGGGCTTGCTTCGCCCCATCACCCTCAGCCCCTTCCCATACGAGCAAATCCGCAAACTGGCGCAACAGGTGGAGGGCTTCCTGGTGGTGGAGATGAATGCCGGGCAGATGCTCGAAGATGTGCGTCTGGCGGTTGCCGGGCAGAAGCCGGTGGAATTTTACGGGCGTTTGGGTGGAGTCATGCCCTTCCCTGATGAAATCCTCTCCGAGATTCAGCGTATGGCATCCGGCGGTCTCACCCTGGAAGGACATCCGCGCGAACGCTGGCTCCAGCGCATGAATGGGAAAAATTAGGAGGTAGGTGCGATGGTCATGGAACAAATCATTCCGGAGGAAATTGTTTATCAGCGCCCCGAATCGCTGGTGGAGGTAAGCACCCATTACTGCCCCGGCTGTACGCACGGTGTAGCCCACCGCCTGATTGCCGAGGTGATTGATGAAATGGGCATCCGCGACCGCATGATTGGCGTGGCATCGGTGGGTTGCTCGGTATTTGCGTACAACTACTTTGATTTCGACTGGGTGCAGGCACCCCATGGACGCGCGCCTGCCATGGCAACCGGCATCAAACGGGTACTGCCCGATCGCTTTGTGGTCACCTATCAAGGGGATGGCGATATGGCGTCCATCGGCATGGCAGAAGTGGTGCATGCCGCCGCCCGTGGGGAGAACATTACCGTGTTTTTCATCAACAATGCCAACTACGGCATGACCGGCGGACAGATGGCGCCCACCACCCTGCCCGGTCAGCGCACCACGTCCTCACCCAGTGGAAGAGACGTGGAGACCGCCGGGTATCCCATTCGCGCCGCCGAACTGCTGGCAACGCTGGAAGGGGCTTCGTATGTGGTGCGCCGCAGTCTGCACGACCCCAAAAATATCCGCCTTGCCAAGAAAGCCATCCGCACCGCACTGGAAGTACAGGCGCAGGGGATGGGCTTTTCGATGGTGGAACTGCTTTCCATCTGCCCTACCAACTGGGGCATGACGCCGGTGGATTCGCTGCACTGGCTGGAAGAGCACATGATTCCGTATTACCCGCTCGGCGATTACAAAATCGCCCCGGCGGTAGCGCAGATTCGTATCTAAGGAAGGAGCAGGTATGCAAACCGAAATCATCATCGCCGGGTTTGGCGGGCAGGGTGTACTCTTTGCCGGGCAATTGCTTTCCTACGCCGCCATGGATGCCGGTAAGGAAGTGACGTGGATTCCCTCGTACGGTCCGGAGATGCGCGGCGGCACTGCCAACTGCACCGTGGTCATCTCCGATGAAGAGATTGGCTCGCCACTGGTCAAACACCCGCAGGCGGTCATTGCCATGAACCTGCCCTCGCTGGACAAGTACGAGCCGCTGGTCAAAAGCGGCGGCGTGCTGATCGTCAATGCCTCGATGGTCAACCGGGAGCCTACCCGCACCGACATCCACTGGGTGATGGTGCCGGGCAATGAAATCGCCGAAGAACTGGGCGATCGGCGCATGACCAACATGGTCATGCTGGGGGCTTTGCTGGCGAACCTGCCCATTTTGCCGCTGGATGCGCTCATCAAGACTCTGGAAGCGCACCTGCCGGCGCGGCATCACCGCTTACTGCCGCTGAACGTCGAAGCCCTGAAACGCGGCGCGGAGTACCTTGCCGTCAAGGCATAAGCGCTAACCGACACGTCCCGAATCAACACACCCCCGACAAATTCGCCGGGGGTGTGATGGTTTTACAGAGGAACCCGTTTTAACTCATGTTCAGGGCTTGTTCCGGTTCCTGAGGGCTTTCCTCGGGTCGGCAGAGGATGATGTCGTTGGTCTCGGGATCGAGATCTACCAGCACCTCATCGCCGGGGTTGAACTCCTTCGCCAGCACCAGATCGGAAAGGCGGTCTTCCACCTTGTTCTGGATGACACGGCGCAGCGGGCGGGCGCCCATTTCGGGGTCATAGCCCTCTTCTGCCAGTTTCTCCAGCGCGGCTTCGGTCGCCCGCAAGGAAATGCCATTCTCTTTGAGCCGTTCCGCCACCTTGTTGAGTTCCAGATTGACGATCTGGCGGATGTGATCGCGGTTGAGAGCGCGGAAGACAATGACCGAATCCAGACGGTTGATAAACTCGGGACGGAATACCCGCCGCAGGGAGTCGAGCAATTTCTTGCGCATGTCCTCGTAGGCTTCCTGTTCTTCCTTGGTCTGGTCTTTTGCCAGCGGGAAGCCCAGTGAGGTCTGGCGCTTGATCATGTCCGCGCCGATGTTGGAAGTCATGATGATGATGGCATTGCGGAAATCCACCTTGTGCCCTTTGGCATCGGAGAGATGCCCTTCTTCCATGATTTGCAGAAGCATGTTGTGGGCTTCGGGATGGGCTTTCTCGATTTCATCGAACACCACAATCGAGTACGGGCGGCGGCGGATGGCTTCGGTAAGTTGACCGGCTTCCTCGTAGCCCACATATCCCGGCGGCGCTCCCACCAGGCGGCTGACGGTATGGCGTTCCATGAATTCGCTCATATCCAGTTGAATGAGCGCATCCTCACTCCCAAACATGAAGCGGGCAAGGGCTTTGGTCAGTTCGGTCTTGCCGACGCCGGTGGGACCGAGGAAGATGAACGAGCCAATCGGGCGGCGCGGATCTTTCAAACCGGCGCGGGCGCGGCGCACGGCTTTGGCGATGGCATCAATGGCTTCATCCTGCCCGACGATGTGCTTGCGCAGTTCTTCTTCCATGTGCAGCAATCGTTCGGACTCTTCGGTTGCCATCTGCATCACCGGCACCCCCGTCCACATCGAGACCACTTCGGCAATGTCGTCGGCGGTCACTTTGGGGCTGGCGGCGCGATCCCATCCGGTGCGCAGGCGTTCCAGTTGCTCCTCTAACTCGGCTTCGCGCTCCAGTAATTCCTGAGCATCGTCCAGCCGTCCATCTTCCACCGCAAGGGCGTGATTCTGACGCACCTCGCGCAGTTTCTTCATGATCTCGCGAGCAGTTGCGGCGGCGGTGCTTTTGTACATGCGCACCCGCGATGCCGCTTCATCCACCAGATCGATGGCTTTATCGGGCAGGAAGCGGTCGGTCACGTAACGCGCCGAAAGTTTGGCGGCGGCTTCGAGGGCTTCTTCGGTGATGGTCAGGCGGTGATGTTCCTCGTATGCCGTCTTGATGCCTTTGAGGATTTCGATGGTTTCCTCGATGGTGGGTTCATTGACGATGATGGGCTGGAAGCGACGCTCCAGCGCCGCATCGCTTTCGATGTGCTTGCGGTACTCATCCAGCGTGGTTGCGCCGATGACCTGCAGTTCACCGCGTGAGAGGGCGGGCTTGAGGATGTTGGCGGCGTCCACCGAGGAACCCGCCGCGCCAGCGCCAACCAGCATGTGCACTTCATCAATGAACAGGATGGCGCCCGAAGACTTCAACTCGTCAATGACCCGCTTGAGGCGTTCCTCAAACTGACCGCGGTACATGGTGCCCGCCACCAGCGAGCCCACATCCAGTTGCAGGACGCGCTTACCCAGCAAAAGCGGCGGCACATCGCCTTCGACGATGCGCTGTGCCAGCCCTTCGACGATGGCAGTCTTGCCCACGCCGGGCTCGCCAATCAGAGCGGGGTTGTTCTTGGAGCGGCGCGCCAGAATCTGGATAACGCGCTCAATTTCCATCTGGCGCCCGATGACCGGGTCCAGTTTGCCCTCTTCGGCTTTAGCGGTCAGGTCCACCGCCAGTTGATCCACCAGCGGGGTCTTGGGGCGTTCCTTCTCCTGACGGGCGGCGGCGGCTCGTCCGCCAGCCGGAGCGGTGCCGGCAGGCGCGCCGGTAGGCGCAGAACTGCTTTCCTGCAGGATGCGCCGCGTCTGGCGGCGGATCTGCTCGGCAGTGACCCCCAGTTTACGGAGCACTTCCATGCCCAGTCCATCGGTGGAACGCACCAGACCGAGCAGGAGATGTTCCGTGCCAATGTAGTGGTGACCCATGCGGCGGGCTTCTTCGATGGCATATTCCAGGACCTGTTGGGTGCCGGGGGCGAGATCAATTTTACCGCCGCGGTAAGTGCCGATGCCGCCCAGGCGCTCAACCATCTCGCGCACCCGTTCAGGCTCCAGCCCTAACTCGCGAAGAACTCGACCGGCAATGCCTCCATCTTCTTCAATCAATCCCAACAATAAGTGTTCTGTGTTGATGGTTTCCTGGCGCAGGCGCTCTGCCTCTTGATGAGCCAGACTGAGCACGCGCCGCGCCCTTTGGGTAAAACGTTCCATTCCTGACATAGTGGATCACTCCTCTTTCCTCAACCCCACCTTCCCCTGAAAGGTTCGGATGGGATTTTCCAAACAGACCCGGGAACGGGAGAAAGACAACAAATGAGTTTCATTTGCCCCCTCTCCACTGGTTCCCGTAAGATGGCACCTTTCCTGCTCTGATTCTACCATCAACCAAAGGTTTGTCGAGTCACCTGTTTGAGCGATATAATCTTTCACTCAGCAAAGGAGCAGGGAAAACAATCGGAAAAAATCTTTTATAATTATTCCAAATTTTATCCGATTAATGGTATAATCCAATTCGGAAATCCATTTTCAGGAGGTAGAACAATGGCTGAATGTGCTTGTGGCGGGTCTTGTGGATGCGGTAATCACACAGAACAAACGACTATGTACCTCTCCCGCGAGGAATACATCGCCCGGTTGGAGCAATATTTACTGGATTTAAAGGCAGAAATTGCCGCTGTGGAGGCTGAACTGGCAGAACTGCGCCAGACGGCGTAATTCCCTTCACCTTTTATAAAGGTTTACTGGTAGAACAGCGCCCTGAGAGATTCACCACCTCAGGGCGCGAGTTCATCAGGGCATCATCCTTTGAAGCAGCGCCGGCAGGGTCTCATTGACAAAACTCGCAATCACCGGCGCAATGAAGATCAAGTACCCCACAAACAGGAACGCCGTGACAATCAATTGAACCACAAAGAAATGCCCATACACGGTCAGGGCGCGAATCCAGAAACTGCGACTGACCAGACCGGTACGGGGCCATTCCTGCCGTAAGAGGTTGACCACATTCCGGCTGGCGCTGGAAACTTCCTCCATGGCACTGCGCAGGGCAGTATTTTCGTCTTCCAGAACGCGGATTTTGGCTTCCAGATCGTTCAGGTACTCCACCAGTTCGTTGACATTCTTGAGCTGGTTAACGGTGATGGGCATGGTACACCTCCGGATTCCTACCCGTTTTCTCCCCAAATTTTGATGAGTTGTATGTAGAATTGCACCATTCGTGCCAGTGTCTCGATGGAAATATGCTCGTTTTCGCTGTGGATGGTCTTGAGTTCTTCCGCAGTAATCAGCATCGGGCTGAGGCGGTAAATATGCTCGCAAACGGTTTGATAATGACGGGCATCGGTGGCGCCGGCAACCAGATACGGCGCGCTGATGGCTTCGGGAAACACCTGCCCAAGCGCCTGAAGGATGCCCTGATAGGCAGCCGAATCCACAGGAGAAACCCGGGAGGCTTCCCATGCTCCACCCTGTAGCAGATCAATCTGTACAGCATCATCGGCAATCGCCCGCCGGGCAAATGCCACCACATCCGCCACCCGATCGCCGGGCATCAGCCGGAAGTTCACCGTTGCCGTAGCACGAGAAGGCAGGACGTTATCTTTCACCCCGCCCTGCGCCATGGTCACCGCGGTGGTCGTGCGAATCAGCGCATTGGTGCGAAGATTGGAACCAAGCACGCGTCGAACCAGCGGACGGAACAACCACAGGTTGGCGAACACCAGCCGCAGTCCAAAGGGCAAAAAAGGTGCAAGGTGCTCAAACATGCGGTGCACCATGTGCAAACGCTCAGGAAAAGGAGCGTTTTCCAGACGGGTGATGGCGCGCGCCAGCACGCCAATGCTGGTATGTTTGGGAGGCATGGAGGAATGCCCACCGGATGATTCCACCGAAAGTTGAAGGGTGGCATAGCCTTTTTCGGCAGTGCCGATGAGCGCCACCGGAATACTCACTCCGGGAACAACCCCACCGCTCAGGATGGCACCGCCTTCGTCCAGCACCGCCGCAAGACGGGCGTTGTACGCCTGAATGCGACCGGCTATTTGCGCCGCCCCTTGAAAACCGCCGATTTCCTCATCGTGTCCGAAAGCCAGCAGAACGGTGCGTCTGGGTTGATAGCCCTGTTTCAACAGCGTTTCCACCGCTTCCAGCACGGCGACCACGCTGTTCTTGGTATCCAGCGCGCCGCGTCCCCACACTGCCCCTTCCTCGATGTGCCCCTCAAAGGGCGGGAACTTCCAGGCATCCCGGGTTTGCGGATCTACCGGAACCACATCCAGATGACCGGCAAACAACACCGGTTCGAGGGTCTCCTCTTTGCCCTTCCAGATATACAGCAAACTCAGACGGTTGACCACTTCCACCCGCAAAGTGGCATGGACGCGCGGATACAGCCGCTCCAGTTCGCGGTGCAGGTTGAGGAATGCCTGGGCATCCACGGGTTTCTCCTCCGCTTCTGAGATGGTGCGGTGGCGCAGAACTGCGGCGAGATGTTCTGCCACAACCTCCCCATCCACAGCCGGTAATTCCGTTTCCTGGATGGGCGGCGGAACTTTGCCAAACAGCACTGTGCGAATCAACAGAAAGGCGAGGAAAAACAGCACCAGCACCAGCGCAAGGATTCCCAGACTCTCCAGCATATTCTCGCTTCCTCCTCGACAGATGACGAATTAACCCCAGTATAGCAGAATTGTTTACCGGCAAAGTAAAAAGATCACCATGGTTATGGATTTACTGGCTATAATCATGCAGAGAGGTGATGTATGGAAGAAATTCTGTCTTTACCCATACGCGGAACGGATGGCTCCCCCCTCGCCAACACCTTTTTCCGTCAGAAAGAAGGGACGAACGAACTGGCGATTTTCTTCCCCGGGCGAGGCTACACCTGCGCCATGCCCGTCCTGTACTACCCCACCCGGTTGATGATTGCCCGCGGTGCAGATGCGTTGACCATAGAATACAACGCCTCACGTGCGCCTGGCTTTGATCAACTGGATATGGAGGAGCGCCTGCGTCTGTTGGGAAACGACGCCCGCAATGCCGTGGAGGTGGCACTGGCTCAGCGCGACTATGAACGGGTCGTGCTGTTCGGGAAATCGCTGGGCTCTCTGGTGCTGGCATGGCTGCTGGTGCATGAGCCAGAATTGCTCCATGCCACCTACGTGTGGCTCACTCCGCTGGTGCGGGTGCCTTTCCTGCGCGAAACCGTGCGCCGAGCCAGACCCAAATCGCTGTTCATCGCCGGAGACGCCGACCCGCTGTTTGACGCCGTAGCCATGCAAGACCTGATGAAACAGGGAGACTTTCATCTACTGGTGCTGTCGAACGCCAACCACAGTCTGGAGGTGGAGGGAGACTTCGACGCGACTCTGAAGGGCATGGCGCTCATCCTGCACACGCTGGACGAATTCTTACAGAAAGGCTGACGGCGCCGCGCATGCGTCCAAAATCTCTGCCGTGGATGGTGTTCCTGCTCGTGCGCCTGCCGCTTTTGCTGGCGCTTCCCTTTGACGGGCTGCGCGGCTACGGCGATTTTTACCACTTCTACCGTCTGGCACAACTGCCGGGACTGCCTTTTGTAAACTACTGGGTGGAATTCCCCCCTCTCGTTCCCTTTCTGCTGGAAGGACTGGCGCATCTCGCTCCCAGAGAAAACGCCTTTACTTATCTTCTGGTAATTGTGTTGACCGGCGCGGATGTCGCCAGCATTGTGCTGTTCCAGCGCCTGACGGAGCGCCTATCCCTGCCCGATGGCGAGATTCGTGCCTTGCTCTACGCCGCGTTGATCGCCGGGCTGGCTTACACCTGGTGGTATTTCGACAGTCTGTGCGTGTTCTTCACTCTTCTGGGACTGCACGCCCTGTTCTCTGCGAATTCAAGCGGAAAAACCGGGGTGATCATCGGGCTGGGCATGCTGACCAAATGGTTTCCGGCGCTGGTGCTTCCCACCCTCTGGCGCACCGCCACACCGCGGCGGGCAATCGCCTCCACGCTGACGGCGCTGGGGCTGGCGGCGGCAGTGTATGGCGGGTTGTGGCTTGCTTCGCCGGAGTTTACCCGGGCATCCCTGCAATCGCAATCCGCCAAAGGGTCATGGGAGACCGTCTGGGCTTTGCTGGACGGCAACTGGGGTACCGGGAACTTCGGAGACCTTGCGCTCCGCTTCAATCCACAAGCCGCTACCCAACCCATGGGTAACCCTGAACGCATTCCTTCGTGGATCCGTCTGCTGGGGTTCGGCGGACTGGGGCTGGTACTGTACCTGCGACATCCCATCTCTTCCCCGAAGGACAGCCTGCCTCTCTTGGGGTTGACGTGGGCGCTCTTTTTCCTCTGGTCACCGGGGTGGAGTCCTCAATGGGTGCTTTACCTCATCCCGCTGATTTTGCTCAGTCTGCCCTTGCGGCAGGGTTTGCTGATGAGCGGCGCGCTGGTGCTGGTCAACCTGCTGGAATGGCCTCTTCTCCTCTCGCGGGGATGGTTCCACTGGCTGACGCTTCCCATTGGACTGCGCGCCTTCCTCCTCATCCTGCTGGTGGGGATATGGGCGCAGAAGCCCCATGCAACTTCTTCGCCGTCAAATCCGTATTGAATCTGGAGAAGTTTTCTGGTACTCTGATAACAGATTTTTCAAAGAACAAGGAGATCATTCTGTATGAGCGAATACACCAATACCGCTGGTCAGCGTTTGGATCTACCTGATCCTGTGGTAACCCTTTCGGGTCGCACTATGGGCGGGGCAGACTATCAGATCATCGGCACGGTCATGCAGGCGCTCACCCTGCGGATGAAGCCGGGCATGGGCTTTTACACCGAGGTTGGCTCGCTTTCGTGGATGAGCCAGGGCGTGCGCATGGATACGAACCTCGGCAAAGGCGGGTTGATGGGCGCACTGGGGCGGGTGTTCACCGGCGAGTCGCTGTTTGTGGTTAACTACACGGCGGAAATCGAGGGCGCCATGGCGACCTTCTCGTGCGACTTCCCCGGGAAAATTGTGCCGGTCAATCTGGCTCAGGGGCAGGCGATGATCGCCCAAAAAGATACCCTGCTGGTGGCAGAGCAAAGCGTGAACATGAGCATTGCCTTCCAGAAACGCCTGGGAGCAGGCTTGTTCGGCGGTGAGGGCTTCATCCTGCAAAAATTTGAGGGTCCCGGCACCTTCTTTGCCAGTTTTGACGGCGAAATCGTCGAATACACCCTGCAAGCCGGACAAAAGATGCTGGTAGATACCGGGCATCTGGCAATGTTCGAGCCCACCGTGTCTTACGATGTACAACTGGTCAAAGGGGTGAAGAACCTGCTGTTTGGCGGCGAGGGGTTGTTCCTGGTGAGTCTCACCGGTCCGGGGCGCATCTGGCTCCAGACCATGCCGATGTCGAAACTGGCGGGAGCCATCCGCAAATTCATGCCATCGGCGGAGGGGAAGAGTCAGGGTGGGGTGAACATCAGCCTGGGTGGTTAAAACAGCAACAGGCGTCGGAAAACCGGCGCCTGTTGATTTTTCCCGAAAGGATTGAATTATCTTGCCAGATCGGCAATCAAAATCCAGCCGATGATGGTGCGGGTTTCGCCCACATATTCCACCAGCAAGCACTCCCGCGAAAGGGTGTCGAAGCGCCGCTCAGCGGGAAGCAGACGTACCACCGCTCCCTCGGGGATCTGGGCAATACCGGTAAATTCCTCGTAACAGCCGTTGCGCGCCCAAACCCGCCGCGCCAGTGTGGCAGTGAGGGGAGTGGGGGTGACGGTTGGCGTCTCGGAAGGACGCGGCGTTGGGGTGACGGTGGCGGTCGGCGTCGCCGTGCGAGTTGGGGTGGCGGTTGCCGTGGGGGTGGGCGTGGCAGTGGGGGTGAGGGAGAGGATGTAACTGCGCACCTGTCCCACTCCCAACCCGATGAGGAAGACCACCAGAGCCAGCGCCAGGATGGCACCGGCGATTTTCAATCCCAGCAGGGTGCGGGTATAAACCGAAAGGGCTTTGTTCAGTTCAATGATGTTGGGATCGTTGGGGAATCGCGCCCGCAGGTCGGCGCTCATGCGCGCCGCCGCTGAGGGCCAGTTGGGGTTGGTCTCCAGCACAGCCCGGGTCTGCTCCAGCGTGTCCTCATAACGGGAAATTTCTTGAAAGGACTTCTCCACCTCGCGTTGCAGTTCGCCAAATTCCTCGCTCCGATAGCCCAGACCGGTTAATTGCTCCAGCAACTGCCGTGCCTGCCGGATGCGACTGCGGGCTGTTTCCAGCGTCTGTGCCCGCACCGCCTGTACGCGCAACTGGCGCGCCTGATCCATCAGACTGGATGCCAGACGTGGGATAGCGGCTTCCAGTTGGGCACGCAATTTTTGCAGGGTGGGGTTCTCGCCGTACTTCAACACCAGCGTTTCGATGTTGCTCTTTGCCTGAGTGACCGCGCGGGGATCGAGCACGGTGGCGTTGAGGGCTTCGGCGCTGGCTTGAATCTGCTCGCGCTCGCGCAGGAGCGTCTGCAGCCGCTCATGGTAGCGGGGCAAACCGGTGGCTTGAGCGGCGGTCTCTACCCGGTCAATGCCCTCTTCCAGTTGTCCCTGCGCAAACAACTGCAGCCCCTCATTGAAGACATTTTCGGCGTCAATGTTCTGCTGAAGTTTCTGCTCAAACTCGGTTCCTTCCTGCCAGCGCTGAATGCCATACTGCTGAAGGATGTTCTGCGCCCGCTGGAGAAGGGCAAGCGCATCCTGATAACGTCCCAGACGCGCCGCCGATTGGGCTTTGCCGAACGCCGAAGCGGCTTCGGCAGGAAGCGCCACCGCCGGAATGTATCCCGTGCGCAGGTAGCCTTCGGCTTCGTTGCGGTGCTGGCGGGCACGTTCCCAGTCGGGTTCAATGGCGAGCACCTGATCGTACAGGCGAATGGCATCCGCATAACGCCCTCCGTAAAAGAGGCGTTCGGCTTCCTCCATGGTTTCCTGTGCATAGGGATTATGCTGACGTTCCTCACCGCGCGGACGGGTAGCGCTGGGAGAAGCGGCTTCCGGCACCGATGTACTCCGCACGGGCGCTTCCGGGACGGGTCTCACCTCGCCGCCGCGCAAACGTGCCCGCAATTCCTGAAACAGGCGCTGGGCGCGGGTACGCTCGGCTTCCGGCAGGGTAGCAAAACTGCTTTCATGCATGGCATCGTCGAGTTCAATGGAGAGCCGACGCAGTTCGTTAATGGGCGTGCTGGCATCTGCCAGTTGTTGTTCAATTCGGTCAAGCAAAGAAGTATCCATAGTCATTCCCAGTGAGAAAGGGTACGGGAATTATACCGGTTTTTAGCGCAGGTCCAGGTATGCCCGTTTAAGATCGGCTTTCAAATCGCTGACGCTGGCATAACTGCCCGCCAGCAACTGTTCCAGAATGGCAAGCACCTGAGTGGAAAGGCGCTGGTCATCGAAAGTCCACTGGGCGCGGTACTGCTGTGCGGCTTGTTCAATCTCTTCCGGACGGGTCGGACCCAGAGGCAGAGCGCCGGGCGCAGGGCGTCCGGTGAGGATGTGATGTAGCCCGCGCGCACCTAACTGGACCAGATCCATGCCGATTTCCACCGGCGTTAAGCCCTCAGGGTGATAACGGGCAACATTCCAGTCTATGATAAAGATGCCGTTGCGGGCAGTTTCCCAGTAATAATGCAGAATTTTGTGATCGCGGTACACAATGTGGTGCTGATGTGCCGCTTCGAGAATCTCGCAGATTTGAATGCTCATCAGCAGTAACTGCGGGACGGGCAGCAAACGTCCCTGGGTGATGCTGGCATCACACATCAGCAAGAGGTTGTCCTCACGGCGGCGTTTCTGCACCAGCAGGTAAGGCACCCAGCCTTCCCGCACCCGCTGATCCAGTTGCTCCAGAAAGATCTCCACCCGATCCACGCCCATCCGCACCACATCACCGCGCAGGGCTTGAATGGCGCCCAGATTGTGATCCGGCGGGGGTTCAAAGCCCTCACCCATCCAGAGAAAGCCACATTCCAGCATGGGATTGACGCCTGCCACACCCTGCATTACGGAAAGGATGCGCGCTTCTTCGCGGAAGAGCGGCAAAGCGTATTCGGCTTTGTCCATGCGCATGAGTTTCAACGCGCCTTCCTGCTGTTCTCCGTTTCCCGCAAGGTAAGTTGCCCGGTAGACTCGCGCCGATGACCCGCGCGCCTCCGGTGTCCACGCATCCATCGGCTCCAGAAAAGCGATGGCTTGCTCAGGCCCAAAACGGGTTTCCTGAACGCCCTGAAGGGTCAGAGGCGCAGACCGGGGCAGATGAGGATACAGACGTTTCTGGACTTCCTCGGAGCGTTCAAATTCGGTGAGCCAGGGTAAATCGGTCACCAGTTCGGGCTGAGAGAGGAGTAAATCGCCGGGCCAGGTGCCACGGCGCACGGCTTTCAACCCTTCCAGAATACCATCCAGCCAGCCGGCACTGCCCACCTGATTGCGCATTTCCCGCCCTTCGTATTCCCAACGGGTGACGCACTCGCTGAGGTGCTCCTGTGCCTGCGGTCCACTGTGCAACTGCTGAAGCCACTGCGGGGCTTTTTGAAGTGCGCTGTCTGCCCGCAACAAGCGACGACGATCCGGGTCCAGTAAGAGCAGGCGACGCAATTCCTGTTGAGCATGGACAAACTCCCGCCTTCCCCAGTTTTCCAGCACCTCCTGCACTTGCTGACGCAAAGGAGTCAGCGCGCGCCGCAGGTCGTTGCCTGCACCGGGCAAAAAGCGCTCAATTTCGGGAATGAGGGCTTCCGCATCGGCGTAGAGAAGCGTGGTATGAGGCGGCAAAGGGTCCACCTGCACCCAGTTGAAGGTCACCGCGTGGAGTTGATCCACAAGCGCACGCAGGGCAAGTGTTTCTTCGTCTTCAGGCTTCTGATCTTCCAGGCGCTGAAGGGTGGTCTGCAGGGTGAACAACACCCGCTTCAGCACCGGCAGAGGACGCACATTCACGGCATCCTCCGGCAGTGCCAGAGCGCGCACCTGCTCAACCACATCCTGCCAGTTGTCCGGCTCGGGAGCGTTTTCCAGAAACACCAGCATATACCAGAGGACATTCTCCCACTGTCGTGCGGCGGCATACTGAACGGCTTGCAGGATGGCTTCCTTATGGTCGGGCTGTACCTGCCGGGCAAAATCCGCCAGGCGGGCAATGACCTGCCACATGGCACTTTGACTGCCGGGTAATCCCTCCGCCCAGCGGCACACCAAGCGGATCGTCTCCATATCCCCAACGGCGGCAAGGTTGGCGCTGATGTTTCCCGCCATGCGCAGGGCGTTTTCGTAATCGGGAATTTCGCCTGCCGCCACCAAACGGGCATGCACATCCTCCAGAGCGTCGCGCAACAATCCCTCTGCGAGGGTGGGAGAAAGCAGACGCGTTTCTTCTTCGCGCAACTGGCGCGCCTGACGTTCGGCATCCAGCCGCAGGCGTTCAATGCGCTGGCGCAGAACCTCCAGCCGGGAAGGCAATTCCCGCAAATCCGGAAGCGCCGTCGTCCATTCCAGCCGTTCCAGCAAGGCAGGATGCACCTGCCAGAGAAAACGCCCCATCTCCTCCCAGAACTGGCGCAGGTCTTCCATGGGAGAGTAGCGGGCTTCCCGTCCCCCTTCGTTTTTCTCAATCAACCTGCCGTTGCCCCAGTCAATCAGGGTCACACAGGACTGATACGGATCCCAGAAGAGATGATCGGGCTTGACATCGTTCCAGAGGATCGCCTGGATGATTTGACCGTTCCATTCCCATTCGGTGGCATGGATCAGGGAAAAGACATCCAGCACTGCGGAAAGCGCGGCAAGGATGACCCGTTCCGGTACCACCCCCTGCCTTGCCAGTTGACGCAGAAAATTTTGTTCGGCGAGCGAGTACCCTGCCATTTCGGCAGGCGAGAAGCCCATGTGCGCCACGCGGGTAAGGGTGGAGAGATCAAAGCCGCTGGCGCGCTCGATCACAATAAAGAGATTCTCGGAAAATTCCGTGCCGGGCTTGCTCACATCCAGCAGGCGCGGCGTGCGCACCCGCCCCTCCAACGGCTGAAGGATGCCCTCCAGCGCCTGTAAAATACGTCCCTCGGTGCGGATCTGCTCGGCTTGACGGCGAATCTCCCCCAGAAAAACACTCCGCCGCGGACGTTTGAGAATGGCAGGCTCATGACTGACCAGCCCCTCCACCAGATAAACCTCGCCGGCGTCCCCCTCGCCGAGTTTCTGGATGAGGCTCCACGCGGCAGATTGCCCCGCTACAACCCCGTTCTCAATCCCCAGTGCGCTCATGCCAGAGTAAACTGCATTTCATCTCGCCCGGCGGTGACGTTGGAGAACACCTTGCGGGCTTCGGTTTCGGCGTGAATGCGGTCTTCGAGGGTGGGATATTGAGTAGGGTCAAAGTGAATCAGCACCAGTTGACGGGCTTCGGCTTCGCGGGCAATGCGCGCCGCCTCTGTGGGGGAAAGGTGAGGCCATTCATCGTTGTGTGGGGTGCCGGGTGCCTGCGAACATTCGGTCAGCAGGAGATCGGCATGCTGTGCCAGTTTGACGGCATTCTCACAGTAGCCGGTATCGGTGCAATACGCCAGAACTCTGCCATCCACCTGCAAACGATAGCCAAAACAGGGTTGAGAGTGAATCAAGGGTAAAGCCAGCACTTCAAAGGGTAGATTGTCAATCCTGCCGGGCTGACTTTCCACGATGCGAACGGGATACCGCAAACCGGAAAGCGGCACCGAATAGACGGGAGACAGCAGGGACTCCAGCGCCCATTTTGTGCCGGGCTGTCCAACGATGGTTAGCCCGTGCTGAAACTGGAATTTGGCGAGGGTATGCAAGCCAATCAAGTGATCCAGATGGAAATGGCTGAGGAACAGATATGCCGGACGATCACCGCGGATCAAACGGTCGAGTCTGGCAAAGCCATAACCGGCGTCCAAAATGATCTCCCAATCAGAGGTTTGTACCAGCACACAGGGAGTGTTGCCCGTGTGGGTGTCAAACCAGCCGTTGGTGCCAAGAAGGGTAACCTGAACAGGACTCATATGCGCCTCGATTATACCGAACTTTTTAAGGGTTTCCCCCTCCTTCTTCTTCCAGCAGTTGGCGCCGGTAAGTCTCCGCATCTGCCAGCGGTGGAGGCAACTGGATGTTCAGATTCTCCAGCGTTTCGACCAGCACCCGGCTGATGACCCAGTCGCGGTACCATTTCTTATCCGCAGGGACGATGTACCACGGAGCAAACTCCGTGCTGGTACGGGAAAGCGCATCCTCATAGGCTTTTTCGTATTCATCCCACAAAGCACGCTCCTTCAGGTCACCGGGATTGAACTTCCAGTGCTTTGCCGGATCTGCCAGCCGCTCTAGCAAGCGCTGTTTTTGCTCTTCTTTGCTGATGAAGAGGAAAAACTTGAGGATGGTCGTGCCCGTTTCCCATAACAGACGCTCGAACTCGTTGATCTGATCGTAGCGCTTCTTCCAGACCTCAGGCGGGACAAGTTGATGAACCCGCACCACCAGCACATCCTCGTAGTGACTGCGGTTGAAGATGACCATCTCTCCCCTGCCCGGCACCACTTTGTGAACCCGCCACAGGTAATCGCGATCCAGTTCCTCCTGTGTGGGCACCTTGAAACTGGCAACCTTGACGCCCTGCGGGTTGACCCCATCGAATACTGAGCGAATCACGCCGTCCTTTCCGCTGGTATCCATGCCCTGCAGGATCACCAGCACTTTGTGGCGGCGTTCGGCGAACAGGCGTTCCTGAAGCGCCTCCAGTCTGCGGTTGAGTTCGGCAACCTCAGCCCGAGCGGCTTCCTTCCCGCCCTCGAAATCCCCGGGCGGGTCGGGAGACCAGTCCTTCAACCTCACCTTTTGTCCCGGTTTGACCTGATATCGTTCCATAGGTTCCCCCATTTCGATCATAAAATTCGTTGCAGGTTGAAACCCCGCTGTTGGGCGGCTTCCTGCAGGGCGGGTTCAGCGCCCAGCACCGCAATCCGCCCCTGATGCGCCAGCACCTCGAGCGCATCTGCCAGATGATGGAAATCCTCCACTCGGGTGTTCAGCAGTTCATCCCGCAGACGCTGACGACGTTCGTCCGTAATGCCCAGCAGTGCCCGCTGAAAAGCCGTGTAGCCTTTGGCGTCGGGCAGTTGATAGGCATCCAGTTCGCCAATCGCGCCGATAATGGCTTTGACCCGTTCGCTCTCTTCGATTTGCAGATTTCGCAGGAACTGCGCCGTCTGATCGTACACATCCAGCGTCTTCAACAGGTTGGGATCGCGGTAAGAGAGCATCAGGAAAGCGCCGGAATGTGGGTCAAAGGAACAAAAGCCGCCGTACGCGCCACCCTGCACGCGCACCTTTTCCCAGAAATACGTGGCGTTGAGATACTGGGTAATGGCATAAATCGAGCCGTGCAATGCGTATCCGGCTTCAAAGAGATTGCCACCCTTACCCACATAATTCACCTGTGCCGGGATGATCAGCCCTTCCTGAGAAGGCGGCGCTTCCACCTTCCACTGTGCAGGAAGCACAGCCCGCTGAGGCAAAGACGCCAGAAAATCGCTCAGCGCAGGCTGAAACGTCTGCCACCCTTCCCGATGCACGGTGACATTGGCGCGCAGACCCTGTCGCTGGAGCAGACGATCCCGGATGCCTTCCAGACGCGCCTGAACGTCCGCCCAGTTCTGCTCCACCTCTCGGGCTAACTGACGCAGGAAGAACAGGTAAGCAATCCCGCCGGTCTGATCGCTGAGCCACCCGGCTTCGTCCAGTCCTGCGCGCAGGCGGGTTGCCGCCATGCGGTGACCGCTGTAAATCAGGCGGGTTTCCAGCGAGGCTTTTTCCTCCAGCACCATCTGCCGGAAACGCTCGGCGTCATCCAGTCGAACGCTGGTGAGAATCTCGTGCAACAGAGTCAGCAAATCCGGAGTTTGTGCCAGCATGGCTTTGGAACGCAGCACCAGCCAGGCTTCGGCATCCTGACGCTCCGGCGCGGCAGAGATCAATAACTGCGCCCAGATTCCTCCGGTTTTTTGCCCAATGCGCTGAATCAACTGCACGTAAGACTGTCGAGTGGTGCCCATTTCGGTCAGGGCGCGCCCAAACAAAGGAAGCAAGCCCAGCCATTCCTGTGGGATGACACGCAGATTGAACGCCAGATCAAGGTACACAATCCCGTTGGTGAACAGGTCGTGGTACAGGGTTGGAATATCCGCAAGGGTGTGTTCCTCGCTGGGAATCCGGCGAATTTCGCGTTCCAGATCGCTCAATTTCAGAGTGGGAATGGTCGCCAGCGCCTCGGGAGAGTCGGGAGTTTCCTGGCGGCGCTTCAGTTCAAGAGTTTCTTCGACCACCTGTTGAAGTTGCTCTTCCGACATGCCCGCCCGGGCTTGCTCCAGACGCGCCCGCTCTGCAGAGGCGCGCCGTTCTGCCAGCGTGGGGTCGGGATCTAAAATCACCGTGACGCGGTGTGGATTTTCCAGAAGCAGGCGGCGGATGCGCTCTTCCAGCAGGCGTTCGCCCTGTGTGAGGCGCTCTCGCAGGTCGCTCAGAGGGGCTTCAAAGCGCAGGGCTTCGATGGGGTCTTTGTCGTACAGCCACAGCGTCAATGCCTGAAGCATGACAAACAAGCCGCGCGGGTACGAGCCGGTATTCTGCTCGCGGAGGCGAAATTCCAGCGTATTCAGCGATGCCCAAAGCGTTTCGGCATCCACGCCCTGCCCGGCTAACTGCTGAAGCGTCTCCAGAATCAAGGCTTCGACACGTTCCAGATTTTCAGGAGGCACGCCCTTCAAGCCCACCGAAAAGACGGGCTGACGCAAATCCAGCGTCAGGTTGGCGGCGGTCAGATCCTCGCCCAGTCCCGATTCAATCAGCGCCTTACGCAGAGGCGATGCCGGTGTGCCGATCAGCACGTGCTCCAGCAGGGAAAGCGTGAGGGCTTCGTGTGCATCCGGAACCTCAGGAAGCATCCACGAAAGAGCAATGAAGTGGCGCGGGGCTTCGTCTTCAGCGCTGACCTCGTAGGGCAGGCGCACCCGGCGCGGCTCACCTGCCCGCTCCTGCAGGGGAATCACCGAAGGAACCTGTTTGAACTCGAAATTCTGCAGGTAGGCATCCAGAATTCGCAGGCGGTTTTCGGGATCGTCATTGCCGTAGAAGAAGATGCGCGCATTAGACGGGTGGTAAAACGTGCGGTGGTAGTACAGGAACTGCTCATACGTCAGGTTGGGAATCTTCTCGGGGTCGCCACCGCTATCCAGTCCATAGGGGGTATCGGGGAACAACTGTCGAATCACATGATCGTAGATCAGGCTATCCGGCGAGGAGTAACTGCCCTTCATTTCATTGAAGACTACACCCTTATAAATCATCTCGCCTTCGGGATCCTCCAGCGCATAATGCCAGCCTTCCTGTTTGAGGGTATAGGGCGAAAGCAGGGGGTTGAACACCGCATCCAGATAGACATCCACCAGATTGTAAAAATCCTGCAGGTTCTGGCTGGCAACCGGATAGCAGGTCTTATCCGGATAGGTCATTGCGTTGAGGAAGGTATTCAGTGACCCTTTCATCAACTCCACGAAGGGTTCTTTGACAGGATATTTCCGTGAGCCGCACAGCACCGAATGTTCCATGATGTGCGGTAAACCCGTATCATCCATGGGTAGTGTGCGGAAGGTGATGCCAAAGACCTTGTTTTCGTCGTCATTTTCCAGAGAAAGTAATTCCGCGCCCGTGCGAACGTGACGATAGAGACGGGCGCGGCTGTTCATCTCGGGTATGCGCTCATCCCGGAGCAGTACAAAGCCGTGAATCGGTGCAGTCATCTTCAAATCTCCTCAATTCTCTCAATAGCCATTATTGCTGATTATACAATCAACCACAGGAAGCGGACGGAGAACGTAAAAGCCTCCCGCTCTCATGGTTTGCGGGAGGCAAAATTCCACACAGCAGTAGGGAAGCCCTTTTATGCCGGTTGTTCGGTAGCCACCTTGATCAATTCGACTTCGATGGCAATTTCCACCTCATCGCCTACCAGCCAGCCGCCTGCTTCGAGGGCAACGTTCCACTCCAGCCCCCAGTCTTTGCGGTTAATTTTCGCCGAAGCAGAAAAACCGGCGCTGGTCATGCCCCAGGGGTTGGTGAGCATTCCATTGAAAGTCACATCCAGCACCACCGGTCGGGTGATGCCGCGGATGGTTAAATCGCCGTACAGGCGGGCGGTGGTTTCACCGGTACGTTCCACGCGCGTGCTCTTAAAGGTCAAATACGGATGATGTTCGACATCCAGAAAATCCGCCGAGCGCAGGTGGGCATCACGCTGAGGCTCACGGGTGTTGATGCTGGCTGCGTCAATGACGACATCCACGCTGGTGTTTTCCAGATTGTTCTCATCCAGATCAACGGTGCCACTGAATTTTTCAAACCAGCCGCGAACCTTGCTGATCATCAGGTGACGAACAGTGAACTGAATCTGGGTGTGGGCGGTATCAATTTGCCAGGACATAAGACAGTACCTCCTAAAGATTGAATTGAAGATGGGTAAGACCTGGAGAATTCTTCTGCTGAAGGGCTAACCCCAGTTTTTTACACAATTCCCCCAGCGTGCGTTGTTCCTCAGGCGAAAGCGGCGAGAAGGCTTCGGCGATCAGCGCTGCCTGACGGGGGAAAACCCGTTCGATCAGGTCTCGCCCTGCTTCGGTCAGCACGATTGTCACCATGCGGCGGTCTTCGCGGCTCCGTTGGCGCTCGATCAAACCGCGTTTTTCGAGGTTATCCAGCACCAGAGTGATGTTGCCGCTGGATTTCAACAACTTGTGACTGATCTCACCCTGACAGAGCGGACCGAGATGATAGAGCGTTTCCAGCACACCGAATTGCGAAGGGGTAAGCCCTTCCAGAACGCCGTCATGGAAAAGATATGCTTCCAGCGCGCTGGATGCCCGGGTAAATTTGATGAAGGTGTCCAGGGCTAAAACAATCTGGGGATCCCCTTGATAATGGGTTGGCATCAAAATTCTCCAATTCAAATATTTTGATATAAAAATAATATCACAGAAAATCGGAGATGTCAAGTCCTATTTTTATATTTAAAAAACTCCCGCGCTCGGCGGAAGCGCGGGAGGGAGGGCATTTCTCCAGTGGAGGGAGAAAATGGATTATCTCACACCCAGCAACAGGTCAACGGTAAGTTGATCGAGACGTTCGTACTTCAGCCCCCTCTTGCCCAGCGCCAACCGGTCGAAGGACATGGCTTTGAGGCGGCTGGCTTTCTCGCGTGAGTACGCCCCAAAGACGCTCTCCAGCGAAGGATCGGTGGCGTTGATCTCCGCCAGCAGGGCTTGGATTTCGGGATCGGCATTGAAGCGGGCGGCTTTTTCTTTCAGGATAAGGTAGGTGCGCATACAACCGCGGGCAAAGTCCTTCACCCCCTCGTAATCCTCCGTGCGGTAGGCATGGGCATCAAAGTGACGAGGTCCTGCGTAACCGACATCCTCAAGGAACTTCACCAGGAAGAAGGCGGCTTTAAGATCGCGGGAACCAAAGCGGAAATCCTGATCATAGCGTCCGGGATACTGATCGTTGAGGTCAATGTGGAAGAGTTTTCCGGCTTCCCAAGCCTGCGCCACACCATGGAGGAAGTTCAATCCTGCCATATGCTCATGCGCCACTTCAGGGTTGACCCCCACCATCTCCGGATGATCGAGGGTCTCAATGAATGCCAGCATGTGACCGGTGGTCGGGTTGTAGATATCGCCGCGCGGCTCGTTGGGCTTGGCTTCCAGCGCAAACTTCAGGTCGTACCCCTGATCGAGCACGTACTCGCACAGGAAGTTGAGGGCTTCGCGCGTTCGCTTGATGGCGTCCACCGGATTTTTGGTGGCGTCGGTTTCAGTGCCCTCGCGCCCGCCCCAGAACACATACACCTTTGCGCCCAGTTCCACCCCCAGATCAATGGCGTTCATGGTTTTCTGCAGGGCATAGGCACGCACTTTGGGATCATTGCTGGTAAAAGCGCCATCTTTGAAGACCGGATCGCTGAAGAGATTGGTGGTCGCCATCGGCACCACCAACCCGGTTTCTTTCAGGGCATTTTTGAAATCGCGCACAATCCGATCGCGTTCAGCAGGAGTGGCATCAATGGGCACGAGGTCGTTATCGTGGAAGTTCACGCCGTAAGCGCCCACTTCTGCCAGCAGGTGCACCAGTTCCACCGGACTGAGCGCCTCGCGGGTGGGCGCGCCAAAGGGGTCGCGTCCGGTTGAGCCAACCGTCCACAAACCAAATGTAAAACGATGTTCAGGTCGGGGAGTATAGTCTGACATGGTTTATTCTCCTTTTGAAAGTAAACATCCTGATGAAAAAAGGCAACCGTCGAGAGACCGGAAACGTCCCGTTTTCATTATAGGAAAAATGGAGTGAAAAACAACGCTTTCCTCTCCCAACCCGGATAAGGGATTACCCCGTCTGATGAAGGCGCATCGAGAAATCCAACTGGAATTGTCTGTTTGCAAATTGCAACGCTGTTCCCGTATATGCGAATAGAAAATTTGTATATAATCTTTCTATAAATAGCGTGCGGAGTTTACGAGGAGGCAGGGCGGCGGGCATCACCCATAATCGCATGAATCCAGATTTCTACCGTGGTTCATATTCTTACGCCTATTCCACAGGGGGAAGAAGACGCGTCCCGCCCACTCGCTCATCCTTTCACGCTCCTCCTGCGCCTGATAATGGCAACTCACACCGCGGTGGTGGTGATCGGGAACCCCCACCGCCCTCTTCCTCTGCCCCTCCCCCTCCCCCGGATTTCATTTTTCGGAATGCAGAATGGCGCCGAGCCTTCTCCGAACGATTTCGCACCGATGACTTCCTCATCTGGCGCATTCTGGGCATTGCCATTGGACTCTTCATGTTTTTCTTCCCTGCCGGGGTGGGTGCCGCGCTCCATATGATCGACGTCTTCGGAAAAGGGATCGACCCTAATCTGGGTTCAGGCTCTTCTCTCATCTGGATTTTCATCAACGATTTCGCAGTGCGCGAGATGGTCATCGCGATTATCCTCTGTGCGGGATTGTTGTTCATCATGCTCTCTACCCACGAAGAGCCGCTCCTTTATCCCATCTTTTTGCTGATCGGCTTTCTCTTTGTTGGGGCTTCGATGTTCTTTTCCATCATGATTTCCTCCCGATGTGTGAGCGACCTTTCTTGCGATGCTAACGCCTACTGGCTTTCCGTCCTGATCATTCTGGTACTGGGATTCACGGGCAGTGCACTGCCTGTCGTTTACCGGCTGGGATCCAGCATCGCATACTCCCTCCTGTTCCTGCTCGGTTTTGCTTACTGCTCAGCCGTCTGGCTGGTGAAACTGGCAGGCACACCGCCTTACATCCTTGCCTCACCGGAAGTTTTCCGTGCCTCCCTCCTGTTACTGCTGAATTTTGCCCTGGTTTTCCTGCCGGCGGGATTAAACTGGCGTGCCTTGATGGAATCCTCCACCTCCAACCGAACCAGCCATTCCCGGCAAAATCCGGGATAAAACCGGTTGGTTTTGAGCACATGGAGCCCAACCAGAGTCACCCAAAGGCTTCATGTGGATATGGTATAATCCCTTTCGCTATCAACAAAGTCTGCTTTGATCCCACATCCTGCGAAAGCAGGTTAGTTTATTTTGGAAAATGAGGTCTTGAAAATGTCTTCTTTCGTTCGTGAAACGCCCAATCATTTCAGCCTGCCGCGGCGCATTGCACGCCTTGGAGATCTGGCGTACAACCTGTGGTGGGCATGGAATCCGGAAGCCCTGCGATTGTTTGCCCGCATCGACCGCACGCTGTGGGAGCAGGTCTATCACAATCCAGTGGCATTCCTGCGCCGGGTAGAACGGCGCCATCTCAACGCGGCGACCAACGATCGATATTTCCTGGAAAGTTACGATGCGGTGATTCGCGCCTTTGACCAGTACATGGCTGAAGAAAACACCTGGTTCCGGCGCACCTACCCGCAGTTGACCAACCAGCAAATCGCTTATTTTTCCTTTGAATTCGGTTTGCACGAATCGCTGCCGGTGTACGCCGGTGGTTTGGGCGTACTGGCAGGCGATCACCTGAAAGAAGCCAGTGATCTGGGCTTACCTCTGGCTGGAGTGGGTTTCTACTACACGCAAGGCTATTTCTCTCAGAAGATTACCGAAGACGGCTGGCAGGAAACCCGCAACCTGTACCTGAATTATGAGGAATTGCCGGTCGTGCCGCTGATGCACCCTGAAGGTGGACCGCTTATGGTTTCGGTGACTCTGGCAGGTCGCAAGGTGTTTGCCCGCATTTTGCAAATTCAGGTAGGGCGAGTGCCCCTCTTCCTGCTGGACACCGACGTGGAAAGCAATACCCTCGTCGACCGCTCGCTGACGGCGCGCCTGTACACCAGTGATCAGGAAGTGCGCATTTCTCAGGAAATTTTACTGGGCATCGGCGGTCTCCGTGCCCTGCGTTTGTTGGGTTACGCCCCGACGGTGTGGCACATGAACGAAGGACACTCAGCCTTCCTGACCATTCAGCGCCTGCGGGAATATGTGGCGCAGGGATTCTCGCTGGAAGAAGCCAGAGAACGCATCCGCAAGACCAATATCTTCACCACCCACACTCCCGTGCCTGCCGGGAACGACGAGTTCCCCCTGTGGATGATAGACAAGTACTTCTCGCATGTGTACAACGAGTTGAAGATGGACCGTGATCTGTTCATCGATCTCGGGCGCAACATGCAGGAGTGGGGAGAGACGTTCAGCATGCCGGTACTGGCACTGCGCCTTTCCGAAAAGTGCAACGCCGTTTCGGAACTGCACGGACGCGTCTCGCGACGCATGTGGCACAAACTGTGGGCTGACCGAAAAGAAGACGATGTACCCATCTTCCACATCACCAACGGGGTGCATGTGGGCACCTGGATGGCGCGCCGCTGGCGCCTGCTCTTCGAACGCTATCTGGGCATGGACTGGATGGACAATCTGGACGATCCCGAAATGTGGATGATGATCGACGCCATCCCCGACGCAGAAATCTGGGCAGTGCGCCGCCATCTGAAGAACAAACTGGTCCATTACGCCATCGAACGGGCGCGCCGTCACTGGGTGACGGGGGAAGCCCACCCTGTGCAGGTGGTGGCAGGCGGCGTCTTGCTGGAGCCGTACTCGCTCACCATCGGCTTTGCGCGGCGCTTTGCCACCTACAAGCGAGCCAACCTCATCATGCGCGATGTTGACCGTCTGATTCGAATCATCACCAACGCCGAGATGCCGGTTCAGATCATCTTTGCCGGGAAAGCCCACCCTGCCGATGAACCGGGGAAACTGCTCATCCAGCAGGTGTACCGCGCGGTGAAGGATTCACGCGCTGGCGGGCGTCTGGTCTTCCTCGAAGACTACGACATGAACCTGGCACGGTTGCTGGTTCAGGGTGTGGATGTGTGGATGAACACCCCGCGCCGCCCCAATGAAGCCTCGGGCACTTCGGGCATGAAAGCCGCCATGAACGGGGTGTTAAACTTCTCGGTGCTGGACGGCTGGTGGCGCGAGGGATTCAACGGCAAGAACGGCTGGGCGATTGGTGAAGAAAAAGATTACACCGACCCCAACGAACAGGACGAACGCGATGCGCAAAGCCTGTACGCCACGCTGGAAAATGAGATCATCCCGCTGTACTACGGAAGCCGCGCGGGTGACGACATCCCCCATGCCTGGATTGAGCGCATCAAAGAGTCCATGCGCACGCTGATTCCGCAGTTCTCTACCCGGCGCATGCTCAAAGAGTATCTGCAGCAGGCTTATCTGCCCGCCATGGAAGCCGCCCTTCAGATGGAAGCGCTTCCCGGCGAAGAGAAGCATTGATTTTTTGAACAGGCGGTACGATGCTTTCCTTTCTGACCCCTGAAATCCTTCTGACCGCGCTGATGATTTTCGTGATGCGCGTGGTGGACATGTCCATGGACACCATCCGCATCCTCTTTGTCGTGCGCGGGAAGAAACTCTTTACCTGGATTCTGGGTTTCTTACAGTCGCTGGTCTTCATTATCGCGGTGTCGCGCGTGCTGAGCGGCGATGTGCATCCGCTGAGCGTGCTGGCATACGCCATCGGTTTTGCCACCGGCAACATCGTGGGCATGATTATCGAAGACAAAATGGCAATCGGACACGTGCGCATCACCATCATCAGCACGGCGGCTGGCTCGCAAATTGCTGAGGCACTGCGCGATGCCGGATTCGCGGTGACGGAGATCCCTGCCTTTGGGAAAAACGGTGCGGTCACCATGCTGAACTGCAGTGTTCTGCGGCGGGATTTCGACCACGCCGAGGACATCATCCGCAAGGCAGACCCGGAAGCCTTTATCACCGCCGAGGAAGTGCGCGCCATTCATCGAGGATTCTGGCGGTCATAAGATGTTTGAGATTACCTTTCTGGGAACATCGGCTTCAGCCCCCTCCGTTAAGCGGGGGCTTTCTGCGCAACTGGTAAAACACAACGAATACCGCTTCCTGGTTGACTGCGGTGAAGGCACACAGCGCCAGATTTTACAAGCCGGGTTGGGGTTCAGACGGCTCAACTACATTCTGATCACCCATGGGCATCTGGATCACATCCTTGGGCTGGCAGGGTTGCTTTCCACCTTCATGCGCTGGGAAACCATCGATTATCTGGAAATTTACGGTCCGCGCTCGGCGCTGGAACGCATTGACGATCTGCTGACGCGGGTGGTCCTGCGTGGAGCACGCCCACCCATGCCCCTCACCCTCACCCCCATTACCCCGGGGGTGTTCTTCGAAGGCGATGACTTCCGCGTTTCGGCGTTCCCCGTGCATCACCGTGGAAGCGAGAGTCTGGGGTATGTGTTCGAGGAAAATGCCCGGCGTCCTTTCCTGCCCGAAAAAGCGGATGCGCTGGGCGTGCCTCCCGGACCTCTACGCCGGGATCTGGTCGAAGGGCTTTCTGTGCGCCTGCCAGACGGCAGGACCATCACCCCGGACATGGTGCTGGGAGAAGAACGCCCCGGCACACGGCTGGTTCATGTGGGGGACTGCGGGGAAACCGACAGCCTTGTAGAGATTGTCAGGGGAGCCGATGGGCTGGTGATCGAAGCCACCTATCTGGAAGAGGAGCGTGAGATGGCGCACCAGTTCTCACACCTCACTGCGCGCATGGCGGCAGAACTGGCACAGCGCGCGGGGGTCAAGACGCTTTACCTGACCCATCTCTCGCGCCGCTATCGCGAGAAGGATATCCTCGCCGAAGCCCAAAGCGTTTTTCCTCAAGCGGTTGTGGTGCGGGATTTCGACACCTTTACCATTAAACGCAACGAGTGAATTAACTGCCAAAACGAATGCCGTAGCGCTGGAAGATTTCTACCAGCGCTTTTTTGGCTTCCACCGATTCGGGGTCAAGCCCCCGACTTTGAATGTACTGGCGGGTATCCCATGCCGCGCTGGCAAGGCGTTCGCGCAATCCCACCGGCAGAGCGGGGAAGGCATCCACCATTTTCTGCAGGAACGGATCGGGGCGGGGCTTATCCATGACCGTATAGATTTCATTCCCCAGTTTTTCAGCCATCAGGGCAAGGTCATCAGCGCCGGGCAGGCTGTCGCCAGTCATCCACAGGGCAAGGTCGCTCTGGGATACGCCTAAAAAGCGCGCAAAGGCATAGTACGACTGGGCTTTGCCCTGTTCTTTTTCCCACTGACGAAACTTCTGCTCCAACCACTGGTGAAATTCAGGCATACATCCCTCCCCGCAGGAAAATGTCTGATTTGATTATATTCAAGCCTGAAGGAAAGGCAAACAAAAATCCCGTCAAGGGTGCAAGACGGGATGACGTGGGAATAAAAAAAGAGAGCGGGAGACGGGATTCGAACCCGCGAATATCAGCTTGGAAGGCTGATGCCTTACCGCTTGGCCACTCCCGCAAGCACCCCTATTTTAACCATCCTCAGGCTTGCGGTCAAGGTTGATCCTGAACGAACTTCAAGCGAAAGCAAGGACATTGAGATGAAAAGTGGGTTTCCCTGCCAGTTTTGTCTCAGTTCATCATGAGAGCATTGGATGACCTTCGATCGACAGCATACCGGGGCATCCAATTTAGGGCACAGGCTCAAATGGCTTTCCTCATTGCGGTTCCATGTGACATGCCATCCCATGGCTGAATTTGGTTGAAACCCTTGACCGATTTCCGCCCTTACATTAAACTGAGATTAACTCTGAGGAAGGAGCAATGCGCATGGTCTATTCTGTCATCCACATCGCTGTTCGTCCCCGCGCCGAAGTGAGCGGTGCGCTGATCCCTTCTCGGAGTGTGTCTACAGGCAGGTAATCTACACGAATGCCGATCAACCAGCCACGGACATGCTCCCCGCCCCGTGGCTGGTTTTGTTTTCCCCACCGGGCAAATCCTTAAGATGTTTGTTGATTGGAGAACGATCATGAAACCCACAATTGCTTTACCACCTTTCTTCACCTCCCGACCGGCAACGCTCGCCGACGCCGAAGCGGTAGCCAGCCTGTTAAACCGCTGTTCCATGGAGTGGATTGGCGCTCCTGAAACCAGCCCACAAGACATCTCCAGTTTCTGGACCAGTCCCATGCTGTGCCTGGAACGGGATACCTTACTGATCCTTGACGAGCATCAGCAGGTGGCTGCCTATGGGGAATTGTATGATACGCCCCCGCACGTACGCCTGTACCTGTACGGCAGGGTACACCCGGAATAATGAGGCAAAGGGCTGGGAACTGCGCTCATCCAGTGGGGTTTGGCGCGTGCCGCATCCGGATTGGATGCCGCTCCCGCCGACGCTCGTGTGGTGATCCACCAGTATCTGCCCTTTCAGGCGGTTGACGGTGCGCAACTGCTGGAGAAATTCGGCTTTCACCACATCCGCAACAGTTACCAGATGCGCATCGAACTGAACGCATCTCCACAGCCAGCCATCTTTCCGGAGGGCATCCGGGTACGTCCGATCCTTCTGGAACAGGATCTCGAAGCGCTGATCCGCGCCCACAAACAGACCTTTCAAGATCACTGGGGATACGTGGAAACCCCCATGGAGGAATCCCTCAAGGATTGGCGCCACTGGATTGAAACCGATCCCCATGTTAACCTGAGCCTGTGGTTCCTCGCAATGGAGGGCGCGGAGATCGCCGGTTACTGCCTGTGCTCACCCGGCACGGAGGAAGATCCGCAACTGGGCTGGATTAATCTGCTGGGAGTGCGCCGCGAGTGGCGCAAGCACGGACTGGGGCTGGCGCTGTTGCTGCATGGGTTCAATGCGCTGTTTCAGCGTGGGTTTTCCCGCATCGGGCTGGGAGTAGATGCATCCAGCCTTACCGGCGCTACCCGCCTGTATCAACGCGCCGGAATGTATGTACATCGGGAGTATCATCTCTTTGAATACGAGGTGCGCCCCGGTAAAGATTATCTGACGCAAACCATTGAAGATCATGAACACGAAAAAACCGTTACTGAATGAGACCTTAATCTGGTTTCTCATCGCCATGATTCTGGCAAACATCGCTGGATCCATGTATATGGATCTTCTGCCCCTGTACCTGCAGGAATTGAACGCTACGGTTACGCAGGTGGGGTTGTTCTTCACCCTGTCCGCCATCATCCCGCTGGCGTTGCAGATTCTGGGCGGGTGGATTTCCGATAGTCTGGGACGCCTGCGCAGTATCGCCATGGGCAGTCTGGCAGGGGTGCTTTCCTACGTAGGACTGGTGCTGGCGCCCTCATGGGAGTGGATTTTGCTGGCGCAGGGATTGGGCGCAGTGACGACCGCGCTGGTAGCCCCCAGTTACGGCGCCTTCATTGCCGAATCGTCCAGTGAGGAAAACCGCGCCCGGGTATTTGGGGTGGTCGAGACGCTCTACGCGGTGGTGGGCATCATCGGTCCGCCGTTGGGTGCATGGCTGGTGCAGATGCGCGGATTCAAGCCCATGCTGTTTGTGGCGGGCATCCTCTACCTGAGCGCCACCATCATCCGGGTTCGCATGGCGCGCAACGCCCGCCGACAAAATCCGGCGCCAGCCAGTCCGCTGACGCTGGACAGTCTGCGCGTCAACCTGCGCAGTTTGCTGGTCCTGCTGGTCAGCGGCGGCTTGCTGACATGGCTATTCCTCACCGACGGCGTGCGCGATATCTTCTTCCGCATGTCGTTCACCTTCTTCCCGGTTTACCTCAAATCGGTTGGTGGGCTGACCATTCAGCAAATCGGCTGGCTGAGCGCCGCCCTGAGCGGTGCCATCATGGCAACCAACCTGCTGGGCGGTTGGCTGGCAGATCGCAAAGGTGAGCATGTCGCCATCAGTTTAGGGTTCTTGTTGGAAGGGATCTCCATGGTCATCTTCCTCAACGCCCGCACCTTCCCGTTGTTCCTGTTCTCATGGACGCTGGCGGGAGTGGGCATTGGCATGATGAGCCCGGCATACAGTTCACTGATGAGCAAAGCCCTGCCGGAACGTCTGCGCGGCACCGGCTTTGGACTCCTGCACTCCAGTCTGGGGGTGTTCTCCCTGCCCGCCCCGTCCATCGGAGCCTATCTGTACGAAAAGTTCAGCCCACGCGCGCCGTTTATGCTCACCACGGTCATCTCTTTTCTGACGATTCTGCCGGCGTGGTTCAAATTCCGCGTCCACAGTGGAAAACCTTCTCTCATCGTTCCCGAAGGACAAACTGTGCCGGAACGTGAACAGGGGTAACCTCCCCAAGCAACAAACATCCCCTCCCGGAAGGTTTTGGGAGGGGATGATTTTTTCTCTGTTCTTCCGCCTCAATCCAGGGCTGTCCTGCCTTCGAGCATGCGCTCCAGATCCTTCAGGCGGAAAAGGGTGATGTGTCCCTCGGTATCAAAGGTAAGCACCCCTTCCCGACGCAGAGCCACCATGACCTGATTGACGCGCTTGCGTGAAGAGCCCACCAGTTCGGCAATATCCCCCTGAGTGAGACGCAGGGGAATGAACACCCCGCCACCCTGTTCTCTACCGTAGGTGTGCGCCAGTGAGAGCAATTGTCGGGCAATGCGTCCGGGGATGTCCAGCGAGGCGTAAGCCTGCACGTTCTCGGTCGTCAGGCGCACCCGCGCCGAGAGGATGCGCAGCAGATTTTCGTTCATCTGCGGGATGGTGCGCAGGGCTTCCTGAAACATCTCGCCGGTCATCCAGATGGTTTCGGTGCGCTCCAGCGTCACCACGCTGGCAGAGCGCTCACCGCCATCAATGACGCCCAGTTCCCCCACCGTATCGCCGGGACCGAGAATGTTAACGATGACCTCCGAGCCATCCACCTGAGGCACGAAAATCTTCACCGTCCCGCTGAGGATGAAATACACCGTCTCGCCGGGTGTGCCGGCAACAATCAACTCCACGCCTGCAGGAAAGGTGCGGCTGTAGGCACGCGCCGCCACCCACTCCAGTTGTTGAGGGGTCAGTCCGCGAAACAGGCGCACGCCTTCCAACCCCGATGCCAGTTCTTTTACACCCATGACCATCCACCCAAAGGATCAAGATACCGGTTCCCAATTTGTTAATAGTATACCGCACTATGATACAAATCTCCCGCAAAGGGAAAAACTTTCTCAACCGGAACAAAAAGTCCCCCTTGCGGGGGGACTGAGAACCATCGGGGGAAAGAGTTTACCTAAATATCCAGATTGCGCACGTCCCGCGCGTGGGTCTGAATGAATTTGGTGCGCGGGGGCACTGCCGCTCCCATGAGCATATCAAAAGTGCGGTCGGCGGCGGCGGCATCTTCAACCGTCACCATCAGCAGGGTGCGGTTCTCCGGGTTCATGGTGGTTTCCCACAACTGGGTGGGGTTCATCTCACCCAAACCCTTGTAGCGCTGAATGGACGCTTTCTCGGGGGTGATGCCCAGTTCCTTGAGGATGCGGTCGCGGTCGGCATCGGTGTAGGCATAGCGCACCTGATTTTTGTAGGCGATGCGGTACAGCGGCGGCTGAGCAATGAAGAGGTGCCCGTCCTCTATCAGCGGGAGCATGTAGCGGAAGAAGAAGGTCAGCAGAAGGGTTCGAATATGGCTGCCGTCCACATCCGCATCGGTCATGATGATCACCCGCCCGTAACGCAAACCGGAGAGGTCAAAGGAATCGCCGATGCCGGTACCCAGCGCAGAGATGAGCGCCTTGACCTCGTTGTTGGAGAGGATTTTGTCCAGTCGGGCGCGTTCGGTGTTGAGGATCTTCCCACGCAGGGGGAGCACCGCCTGAAAGTGCCGGTCGCGTCCCTGTTTGGCAGAGCCGCCAGCGCTGTCGCCCTCGACGATGTAGAGTTCGGTCTTGCTGGCATCGCGTTCAGAGCAGTCAGCCAGTTTGCCGGGCAGAGTCAGGCTCTCCAGCGTGGATTTCCGGATGACCAGATCACGGGCTTTGCGAGCGGCATCGCGGGCGCGCGCCGAGGTGAGACACTTCTGGATGATGGCTTTGGCGGCTTGAGGATTCTCCTCCAGAAAGGTGCTGAAGGCTTCGCCGACCACCTGCTGAACGTAGGTCTGCACCTCGGGGTTCATCAGTTTGACCTTGGTCTGGCTCTCAAACTGCGGATCGGGGTGTTTGACCGAGACGATGGCAGTCAAGCCTTCGCGGGTGTCGTCGCCGCTGAAATTGGGATCGCCGTCTTTCAAGAAGTTGTTGCGGCGGGCGTAGTCGTTAATCACACGGGTGATGGCGGTGCGTAAACCGGTCAGGTGCGTCCCGCCGTCAATGGTATTGATGGTGTTGGCAAACGAGTACACCGATTCGGCGTAGGCATCCGTGTACTGAATGGCGGCTTCGATGCCCACTCCCTCCACCTCTTTTTCGGCGTACACCACGGGGTGAAGCACCTCACGGTTACGGTTGAGGTAGCGCACAAACGAGGTGATGCCGCCCTCGAAGTAGAAGGACATCTCCCGCGAGGCGCGTTCGTCAATCAGGCGGATGGTCACCTTGCGGGTGACGAATGCCATCTCCCGAAAGCGCTGAACCAGCGTATCGAACTTGTAATCCAGATCGCCCTTGAAAATGGTTGGGTCGAAACGGAAGGTGGTTTTGGTGCCGGTTTCGTTGGGCTTGCACTTGCCAATCACCTTGACAGGCTCCACCGGCACACCGCGCTCGTAGCGCTGGAAGTGTACCTTGCCATCGCGGCGCACTTCTACCTCGCACCACTCCGAAAGCGCATTGACCGCCGAAACGCCCACGCCGTGCAAACCGCCCGAGACCTTGTAACTGCCGCTCCCGAACTTCCCACCGGCATGCAGGACGGTCATCACCACCTCTAAAGCCGATTTTTGCTTTTCGGGGTGAATATCTACGGGAATACCGCGCCCGTTATCCTCCACCGTCACCGAACTATCGGGGTGAATGGTGACCACAATGCGGTCACAGGCGCCAGCCAGCGCCTCGTCAATGGAGTTATCCACCACCTCATAAACCAGATGATGCAGGGCTTTTAAGTCCGTGCCGCCAACGTACATCCCCGGACGGCGGCGGACGGCTTCCAAGCCCTCCAGAACCTGAATATCTTTTGCACCGTAAGAAGTGTTCACAGGTGTTGCCAAACCAACCTCCCATCAAGCGGCTTTGACGGAAGCCGCGCCTTATTTCAAAACTTGTGTGGCGCGCCGCAGGGTTTCAGCCCACAACAGCGCATCCCGATAGTACACAAAACTTGCCCCCAGCAAGGCGGTGCTGACCACCGCATTGCCCAGAATGCCTGCCAGCATCAGCCACGAATCCTCCGGCGGGATTCGCCACAGATAGCCCAGCCCCTGAGAGATGAGCAACAGGCTGATCAAAAACAACCCGATGCCCGGGAAAAGCCAGCGCCACGTGCGCACACTCAGCAAGGCAGCGGTGAGGAAATTGCGTCTTGCCACAAAAATCCCATGCGGGGTAAACACCAGCGGCACAGTAATCCAGAGAAGCACAACCATCACGATCAGGATGAACATCTGGAAAAACTGCAGGTTGATCATCTCCAGAATCAACGCCATGCCCAGTAAGGGCACGCTGATGATCAGCGCCAGCACCATCAAACTCACCATCAGCAGAACAACCTGCCCCACTTCCCAAATCATCAAGCGGAGCGAGCCATGATCCTCGAAAAGCCGCACTTCACCTGCCAGCAGGCTGAAATACACACAACCCAAAAACAACCCCAGCAAACCAAAGAGCAACCATCCGAATAAGACCTGCCCAATGGACTGCGCCTCAATAATGGAGGGCATGCCCAGAGGTGACCTGTCGGGCATTAAACCCGCCATGAGGCTGGGAATGCCCACCGGAAAGGTGCTCAACGTGCTGGAGAGATTAAAACGCTCGAGTTGTAATTGCCAGAACTTCCGCGCCGCCTCCACCAATTCCACCGCCTGCTGTCCCGGATTCGCCAGCGCGCTGGTAAACCACTCCTCAAGATAAGGAGAGAATACGTTTTTCACCCGATAGCGCGGTCCCAGCCAGAGGTATAAGTCCAGCAGGATGGGAAATGCCAGCAGGTAGGCGCGATTGGCAACCAGATTGAAGCCAGCCTGGATGGATGCGATCAGGCGAGGTGGAGCGATTTCGGTGCGAACAGATGAAGCCATACGAAATTCTATTTTACCATAGGAAGGGGCTTTCAAACGAACGGGGATAACGGCGCGCCGCAGGTGGACTTTCTTTAAAGTATTACCAGGCTCATCCCCAAAGCAATGCCCTTGCGGTACAATCAAAATGGACATGGAAGCCCATGAGCATTTGCCCGATCGCAACCGCATGAGTGTGGTCATCGCCGCAGTGATGCTGGCGTATGCCATTACGCCGTTCGTTCAAATTGCTCCGCTGGTACTGCAAACCCAACTGCCTGGGCTGTTTCTTTCCTTCACCATTGATTTTTCCACCTTATCCTCCGTTCTGGCGGCGGCGCTTGCCGCGACCGGCTCCTGGTGGCTTTTGCTGGATCATCCTCTCTATCCCACCTGGCAAAACCGCGGCAGACACTGGCTTCTTCCGGCGCTGACCGCCTGGGTGATCGGTGTACCGCTCAACTCGCTGGAGGTGGGTCCGGAATGGTGGGCGCTCTTTGGGCTGGGCGGGCTTTTCCTCGTGATCGTCCTGCTGGCGGAGTACATCGCTTTCGACCCTGAAGATGTGCGTCATGCCCCTGCCGCGATTGGTTTGACGGCGCTCTCCTTCGCGCTCTTTCTCTTGTTATCCGTCTCGTTGAAAGCCACCGGCTTGCGCCTCTTTTTCACCCTTCCCGCTATCACACTGGCAGTGGGGCTGGCAGCCCTGCGCACGCTGTACCTGCGTCTGGGTGGGGTCTGGCACTGGAAAGGGGCGCTGGTGGTCACTTTAGTTACGGCGCAAATCGCCTCGGCGCTTCACTACTTTCCTCTTTCTCCCCTGCAGTACGGACTCCTGCTCACCGGTCTGGCTTATGCCCTGACCAGCCTCATCACCGCCTACGAAGAAGAGCGTACCGGCTCGGCATTGTGGCTGGAACCCGCGTTAATGTTTGGCATCCTGTCTCTGCTGGCAGTACTGATTCGGGGGTAGATCCATGCGCATTCCAGCGGAAATGGTGAACCAGATTCTCTCCCATGTGCAGGAAGGGGTTTTTGAAGAGCGCTGTGGGCTGATCGGCGGCATTGCCGGGGAAGCCCATCTGTTCATCCCCACCACCAACGTGCTGCACAGCCCGACCCGCTTTCGCATGGATCCCACCGAGCAGTGGCAGGCATTTCAGACCTTTGAAGCCAGAGGGCTGGACCTGATCGCCATCGTCCATTCCCATCCGGGCGGTCCCTCCACCCCCTCCCCTACCGACCTTGCCGAGTTCACCTACCCGGGTGTGCTGTATCTGATTGCTTCCCCTGCCACGAACGGCTGGCAACTGCACGCCTTCTGGCTGGATGAGGGGACCGTTCAGGAAGAACCGCTGGAAATTTTTACGTAACCGATATGCGTAAAATGGGTTAAACTATAGCGCGAGGAAATCGAGAAAAATGATGCAGGTCATACAGGTTCTTGGTGTACTGGTTGTTTCTTATCTGTTGGGATCCATCCCCTTTGGATGGATCATCGTCAAACTGACCACCGGGCGAGATATTCGCGAAGTGGAAAGCGGGCGGATGGGCGGCACCAACGCCATGCGTGCGGCGGGCTTTCTGGCAGGGCTGTTCACGGCAATTGGCGATGTTGCCAAAGCCTATGCCACCCACTGGCTGGTGGTGTGGTTCATCCCCGCCGATTGGGGCATTCGCATCTGGCTGGAAGTTGCCGCGCCCCTCATGGCGATCATGGGGCATAACTACTCCATCTACATGCTCACCCGCCACAGCGATGGCAAGGTCACCCTGCGAGGTGGCGCCGGGGGCGCTCCCTGCTTTGGCGGAACGCTGGGCATTTTGCCGTGGAGCGCCTACATCATCCTGCCGGTAGCCGTGCTGGTGTATGTATTCGTCGGTTATGCCTCGGTCACTACGCTGAGCATTGCCATTTCGTCCATTGCGCTGTTCACCTACCTCACCCTGACGCAGGGATACCCCTGGCAGTACATCCTGTACGGGGTCTTCAGCCTGGTGATTCTGGCATGGGCGCTGCGCCCCAACCTGAAACGACTGGCTGAGGGAACCGAACGGGCTGTGGGGCTACGGGCATATCTGCAGAAAAGACGTCAGGCGCAGTCAAAATAAAACGATAATCCTTGAAAATTGAAAGGGCTGTCCGCTACTGTTTCGGACAGCCCCTTTTTTATGAGATTTTCCTTTTCGCCACTACGAGTGTTCACCCGTTTCCACGCGCTCCTCTTCGTTCTGCATTTGACGGAAGAGGAAGCGCAGGTTGCGGCGGTGTAATTCTTCCGCCAAGCCACCCAGGAAGACACGGCTCTTCCCGCAAGACTCAATGTCGATGGCGTAGAGCGCATCCACAGGATTGCGCTTGCGCAGGGCGGCGCGCACCTGCTTGCGGATGGTGCTGAGGTAAGCCAGATTTTCCTTGACCGCCTCATCAATTTCCCCACGCAGGATGATGTCGCCGTGCCCCTGCACAATGTTTTCCAGTCCCATCTTGCCAATCCTGCGGATGGTCTCGCTGAGCACCTCGGCATCGCCATCTACGATGTAGGGCAGAGGTAAGAAGGCATCTCCGGCGAACAGCACCCGATCTTCCTCAACCAGCACCGAGACGCCATCGGCGCTGTGTCCGGGGGTTGGGAAAATCGTCAAACTCTTCTTCCCCACCCGTAAAACCAGCGTGCCTTCTTCCAGCGTAATGTGTGGGGGGACAAGTTTCACCTGCTTGAAGGTGGGATTCTGGCGTTTTGCCGATTCAAGCGAAGCGGTGCCTTTTTCGAGCAACAACTTGCGGGTCAGGGCATGACCCAAAACGGTAGCCCCGGGGAAGAACCCGTTGCCCCAGCAGTGATCGGCATGGTAGTGCGTATTGATGACGTAGCGCACCGGAACCCCCAGTTCCTCTTCGATAAACGCGCGCATTGCCAGCGTCTCTTCCGGCAGCGCTAGCGTATCAATCACCACTGCCCAGTACGGTCCGGTAATGGCACCTGCTGTGACCTGAGCGTAAATTTCACTTTGAAACCAGTAGACGTTTTCCGAAATTCGTTCTCGTTGCATACAGCCCAATCTTCCATCGAAAAATCAGCAGGGCATAGGATAGCACAAAAGAAAACAAAAGTCAAAAAATGCCTGTTTAGCGGCGCAAAATGCCCAACTGGGTGGCTTTGCCTACCGCCTCGGTGCGGTTAGAGGCTTCCAGTTTATCCAGAATGTGGCGGATATGCGTCTTGACGGTATTTTCAGAGATGAACAACCGCGAGGCGATTTGTAACGTGGTCAGCCCTTCGGCGAGGCACTGCAGCACTTCTAATTCGCGGTCACTGAGTAATTGCGTGGAAGTCTCCAGAGTGCCTCTCTGCATCACTCCCAGAACGGGAGGAACCACCTCCGGAGAAAGGACCCCCTTGCCTTCGGCAATGTTCAGGAGGGCTTTGCGCAAATCCTCCGGCTCGGTATTCTTGAGGATATAGCCGTTAGCACCTGCCCGGATTGCCCCGATGAGGTCCTGATCTTCCTGCGAGATGGTCAACATCAGCACACGCAGGGTGGATTTTTGCCGCCGCAGAGCCTGAACCAGGGCAATGCCATCCATGCGCGGCATGTTCACATCCACCAGAGCGATATCCGGATGCCGCTGAGCGATCACCCGCAGGGCTTCCTCGCCATCGCTGGCTTCGCCAACCACCTCGAACTCAGACATCCCTTCCAGCAGGCTGATCAACCCTCGACGGAAGAGAGCATGATCATCCACAACCACTAACCGGTACTTCCTGCTCATTCTACATTTTCCTCCTGACGAGAGGGCAACGATACCCGCACGGTGGTTCCAAGATGTGGCGCACTGATGATTTGCAGTTCTGCGCCGATCATTTCAGCCCGTTCGCGCATCCCTCGCAAACCGTACTGCGCCATTTGAGGAACATCCTCAGGATCAAAACCTCGTCCATCGTCATGGATCTCCATGACCACATCCCCACCCCATTCCCGCAAGGTGATGCTCACCCGCGAGGCATGGGCATGTTTGCGCACATTATTCAGGGCTTCTTGAAGGATGCGCACCATCTGTACCTGCACCTCCGGCGCCAGCGTGGGAGGCTGCATCAACCAGTGCACCTCAACCGGAATGCCGGTGTTGCGCTGAAAACTGGAAGCCAGACCCTCCAGCCAGACGGTCAAATCTTCTTCGGGCTGGGCACGCAGATGATCAATGGTCTGGCGAGTATCCTGATATACCTCTTCCAGCGCCTGACGGTGATCATGCAGAAGCCGCCCCAACCGGACAAGGTCTCCCTGTTGAAGCGCAGTTTGCATCTGTGAGACCTGCATTTTCAAGAAAGCCAGCGTCTGCGCTAGTCCATCGTGAATTTCGCGTGCCAGACGGGTGCGTTCCTGCAGGATCAGAGTATATTCCAGCGCCAGCAGAGAGCGCTCGTTTTCGATGATCAACGCCGCCTGCGCCGCCGCGGTTTGCAACAGGGCTTGCTGTGCCGGAAGCAGCGTTTCCATAACCGGCGCCAGCAACACCAGACACCCCATCGACAGCCCTTCGGGTAACTGCAGGGGGTACAAACACGCCCAGCCATATTCCCCGCGGCGCTGATGGGCTTCTTTGCAAACCAGCGCCTGTTCCAGCAAAGACTCCAGCCATCCCGCCGGATACGTCTGCACCTCTCCCGTTACAATCCGCATGCCCGAGAGGCGCTCATCTTGAAGCGGGCGCACCTGAACGATCAAGGTGCCAAAACCCAGATGATTCCTCACCCGTTCCAAAAGCGCAACGAGCGTGCTCTGCAGGTCGCGGCGCGGCAGGCGCAGTGCCTGAATCTGGCGCAGGGTAACAATCTCCTGCCGGTGCAGGCGCGCCGTCTCCACCGCCAGTGCCAACTCGTTGAGAATGCCCTGCAAAAAATCATGAACGGCTGGCTCCAGTGTGCGATCCGCTGGAAGATAGAGGTTGACCATCCCCAGCCGACGCTCGCCCAGAGAGAGCGGGAAGCAGTAAATGCCCATGGCACCCATGGGACCCCAGCGCAAAGGGCAGGCTTGCCCGGGCGCCGAGCGCAGCACTTCGCAGGTGCGGCAGGTACCCCGCACCTGCTCGGAAGCCAGATGTTCCGCCCAGCCTTTCAGAACCGGTTCGGGTAAATCGCCGGCGGTAAAAGCGGGCAAAGGCTCTCCCCAGGCATCGAAGGGTACAAAGGAAGCCCCCACGCCGCCCACCAGACGATTGATTTGCCCTAGAGCCATCTCGATGAGGCTTTTTTCGTCGCCCTTCTCTGCCAGCGCCCGGTTTAGATGAAGAACTACATCCAGTTGATGTTCTACCTCCCTCAGGCGAGATTGGTACTGACGCGTAAGATCCCCCTGCCGGCGCAACCGCCAGAGCAGTATTCCCATCACCGCCAGGGCAATGAGAAGAATCCCGATCAGCCAGACCACCGCCACATCTTGGATGAGCATGACATAATTGTATAACAAAAAGGCGAGGAAGTTGATTCCTCGCCCTGAGATAACCCTATGCAGAAATGAACAGGGGATTATTCTCCGAAGGTGTCGATGTACGCCAGAATCTTCCAGATTTCATCTTCGGTGAGAACGCCCTTATATGCCGCCATGGAAGCACTGCGACCTGCCGCGGCGCCGCCCTCGGACACAATCCAGAATTCATAATCTTCCGAAGCCTCTTTGGCAGAGGCAATCAAGTTAGCGGGTTTGGGATCCAGCGAAGCGCCCGCAGGACCATCCCCAGCGCCGGTTTCACCATGACAGGTAGCGCAGTTGACGTTGTATAGTTCCTTTCCCTCCGCAACAGCGGCTTCGTTATCTTTGTAGGGATTGGTCTTACCGGCATACTCCGGGGGTGGCGCCTTGCGCTCAACTTTTGCCTGACCACCACCGCCGCCACAAGCCGCCAGCAAAAGCGCGCTCATCACGACTACAGCCAAAAGCACCCAAATGCTCTTCTTCATAGGACAAAATCCTCCTCTGATAAAATCAAAAACGGATTGTTTTTGGTGAATTGGTTCACAAATTTATTATAGTCTTAATCTCTCTTAATGGAATAGCACCAGACGGGTGATAGAAGGTCTCCTTTCCAGTGATTTTTCCCATCCTTCTTCTAGCATTGTTAACTGTTTGTAAACTCCCAACACTGGACAATTCTGGACTGAATTGATTATGATTGTGATGGTTATCAAGCGAAAAAGTAAAAAATGTCACTTTTGAGAACGTTTTCAATTAATTATTATTCTGGTCAATCATACAACTTTTGTAATAGAGGTGAAACATGTTTCGAGTGAGTCGAAGAATTGATTACGGTGTCCAATTGATGATCGCTCTGGCACAAACCGAGGCTGATCGTCCTGTTCCGACGGCTGTTCTGGCAGAAAAACTGCACATCCCCCTGCCCTTCCTGCATCAGATTGGACGTTCGCTCATCCAGAGCGGTTATGTCCGCGCCACACCCGGACCACGCGGCGGCTTGCGCCTGAAACAACCCGCAGAGAACATTTCGCTCCTGCAAATCATCGAAGCCCTCGAAGGTCCCATGCGCATCGTCCCCGAATCCAACGGCAACGGCATGATGACCCGCGAAGTTTGGGCAGAACTGCAGGAAAAGGTTATCACCGCGCTGGCAAGCATTCGCCTGAGCGAACTGGCAAAGAAAGCCCCGCAGGGCACCATGCTTTCGGTTGAGTCCATTAACATGGCGGACCGTAACAACTAACCTGCCATGTCCTAACCCTCCTGAGAAACCATCGAGACGCTTCGGGGTGGAAGCGTCTCGATGGCTTTAAGGGCAAAACGGTTTTTCAGGTTTTCAGGCGCTGGCTTCCTGCCAGTTGCGCAGGGCTTCCAGCACTTCCTGACTGTGCCCCTCGGGTTTGACCCCTTCCCAAACTTTGACAATCGTCCCCTGAGGATCGATCAGAAAAGTGGTGCGGAAGACGCCATCATACTCCTTGCCCATGAACTTCTTCCGCCCCCACACGCCGTACATCTCACACACGCGGTGATCTTCGTCCGCCAGCAGGGTGAAAGGCAGGTTGTATTTGGCTTTGAATTTGGCATGGGACTTGGGTGAATCCGGGCTGACCCCCAGAATCACCACACCGTTTTCGGCATACACGTGATAATCATCGCGGAAATTGCAGGCTTCGGTGGTGCATCCCGGAGTATCATCCTTGGGGTAGAAATACAGCACGACCGGCTTGCCCCGAAACTCAGAAAGCGTACGCACCGCCCCGGTCTCATCCGCAAGGCTGAAGTCGGGCGCAGGTTGATTGGCTGAAAGTACCATAAAAACCTCCTTTGGAAAATGGCTATGACAATTGTGCCACAATTTGCCCCATATTTTCCACCGTGTAACCGGGCAAACCCTGTACACTCTGGCGGAAGGTTTCATCCTGCATCAGTTCGCGCAGAGGACGGAGCAGATCGCTCTCAAAATAATCTGTAGGGATGACCAGTTGATAGCGTTCGGTAAACAGCGGGATGAAATCCAGATCCAGCGCCTGCGCCGCCGCCATCACCCCCAGCCCGCAATCTGCGCGCCCGGAAGCCACTGCCGCCGCCACCGCCAGATGGGTGTATTCCTCCTGATCATACCCCTGCACCTGAGCAGAATCAATTCCCAGCCGCTCCAGATGATAATCCAGCAGTACGCGCGTACCCGCCCCGCGCTGACGGTTGACAAAGCGCACTTCAGAACGGGTCAGGTCTTCCAGACCGTGAATCTGGAGCGGGTTCCCCTTCTTCACCAGCAAACCCTGAATGCGTCCCACCCACTCCACCAGCGTGACGGGCGTTTCGGGCAGGTACTGACGAATATAGGGCAGGTTGAATTCCCCCGTCTGCGGGTCGAGCAAATGGGAGCCTGCCAGATGGGCTTCGCCGCGACGCAGTGCCACCAGCCCACCCAGACTGCCCACATTGGCGGAGACCAGCCGCCGCTGACGGCTGGCGAGCACCTGCGCCAGCACGTCCAGAGTCAAATCGTGCGAGCCGATGGCAAAAATGGTCTGCTCCACCTCGGCAGGAGAGCGGTACAGGCGCACCCGAACCGGCGTTCCTGCCTCCACCCCCTGAACGCCCCGCGGCAGGATGACAATCCCATCCGCGCGCACCAGCGAGGTAATCACCCCCGCCCCACGGGAAAGAGGCGCCGCCAGCACACGCTCGCCCACCTTGCCCACCACTACCCGCATGTAATCGTCGTCGCCTGCTGGAGAAGTCACCTTACGGGTGATTCGGGCGTCGATTTCCAGAGGCTCAGCCGGGCGTCTGCCGAGCCAGCGGGCGAGGAGCGGCTCCACGAAAATCTCGCCGGTCAGTGCGGCGGAGACGGGATACCCCGGCACGCCGATGATAGGCGTCCAACCACCTTGAGACCGGCGAATCAGTCCCAGAATGACGGGATGTCCCGGGCGCACCGCCACGCCATGCACCAGCAGAGTTCCCAGTTGTTCCACCGCGCGGGCGGAGAAATCTTCCGAGCCGGCAGAAGAGCCTGCATTCAGCAACACCAGATCGCTGGAATCGGCGGCTTCCTGCACCCGCCGACAGATTTGCTCAAAATCATCGGGGGTGATGGGAAAACGCACCGCCTCGCCTCCCCAACTGCGCACCTGTGCCGCCAGCACCAGCGAGTTGTACTCGATGATATCTCCCCGCCTGACCGGTTGCCCGATGGAAATCAATTCGGTGCCGGTGGGTAAAATTGCCACGCGCGGCAATCGAGCCACCCAAACGCGGGTGTGTCCGCTGGCGGCAATGGCTCCCAAATCCACCGGACGCAGGGTGTGACCGGCAGGCAACACCAGTTCGGTGGCAACGATATCCTCCCCCATGGGACGCACGTGCGTCCATGGCGGGAGCGCCTCGCGCAGGCGAATGCTCAGCGGGTGGCGAGGGTCTGGCGCAGGTAAGCCCTGCTCATCGAGCGCTTCCACGTTCTCGATGGGCACCACCGCGTTTGCCCAATCGGGGAGCGGGTCACCGGTATCCACATAGACGGCTTGCTCGCCCACCTGCAGGGTGACGGGACGGGTGGGCGAAGCCCTCGCCGTGGCTTCAGCGCGCAAGGCAAAACCGTCCATCGCGGCGGCGTGGTAGTGAGGGGAAGACAGGCGCGCCCATACCGGCTCTGCCAGCACGCGCCCCAGAGCCTGCTCATCCAGAGGAATGTCTTCCTTCCCCAAAATACCACCCAATCCTGCTTCGGCAAGCGCCTGTTCAAAACGCTGCTGCGCTTCAGGCAGGGGAATATCGTGAAGATAAACCGACATCGATTCTGTCCTCCCCTTCAAAGTTATGGAACACTCAGCAACTCGATAAACTGATCCAGATCGTATTCCGCCCTGACTTCTCTGCGGCTCAACTCAAACAAAGTGGTGGGGGTATGACGGTTGAAAATGCCAATCCTCAGCCCGGCACGAAATCCTGCCAGGCGTGTTTTGGTCTGAACGTATTCACTGGCTTTTCCGTATGGATATGCCATGGTGAAAATCGGCATTCCCAGCCATTCCTGCAGGGTTTTCCGGGAATCTTCCAGTTCTTTCTCCACCTGATCGGGATGTTTCACCAAATCGGTATGATGAACGGTGTGTGAGCCAATTTCCCATCCATGCGCCGCCAGATCACGGAGTTGCTTCAGACTGATATATTCTCCCACCCCCACGGTTGAAGTGACCACATACAGCGCCCCTTTTAGACCGTACTTTTCCATAATCGGAAAGGCATGGGTGTAGGTGTCTGCATAACCATCATCGAAGGTGATCACGACCGGTCGCTCCGGCAACTCGCCACCGTTGAGGATGACCTGAGCAAGGTACGCCGGGGTGATGGTGGTATAGCCGTTCTCCGCCAGATAGCGCATTTGCGCCTCAAAGGCTGTGGGCGAAACCGCGTAGCGGTTCTTCTCCTGCCCCTCCACCACGCGGTGATAGAGCAGAATCGGGGCATAAACCTCTCCGGCATATGCCCATTGCCAGGTAGGGGATGGCGTGGGAGATGGGGTGAAAGTCAGCGTAGGGGTGAGGGTGATGCTTGCCGTGGGTGAGGCGGTTACCGAGGGACTGGGAGAAGGGGTTTGCGTCGGAGAGTCCTCTTCAGCCATCAGAGTTTCTACCCGCAGCGCCACATCCGTTTGATCCGCCTCGTTCAGCGGTGCGGCGTAGCCCGCGGTGGCGCACCCGGAAATCCCCCAAAGCGCCCCGATGATTAACCATAAAAAGAAGCGTTTCATGACCGCCTCAAAGCAGATGAACCTCTACCTCTTCGCCTACTCCCAAACCGGTAGCGCTGGCAGGGACTTTGACCAGACCATCGGCGCGGGCAAGCGTGAAGATCAGATTACTCTTGTAGAAAACAGGTTCGGCAAATACCCGCCCTTCTTTGGAGATGAGTTGTACCGGCACGTAATCCTCCCGCCCCGCCTGCGAAGCCAGATTGACGGTGAGAATGGCGCGCACCGTCGGTTGCCATCTTCGGTCGGTCAATCCCAACAGGTGATGAAGCACCGGCACCACAAACAGACGGGCAATCACCAGCGCACTGACCGGGTTGCCCGGCAAGCCAATCACCGGTTTGCCATCACATACGCCGAGGATGGTGGGTTTTCCCGGTTTGACATTGACCCCATGTACCAGCACCCCCGGCGTTCCCATCTCGTTGATGACACCGGCGGTGAAATCGCGCGTCGAAGCCGAAGAACCCGCGGTAATAATCACCGCATCGCATTCGCTCAATGCCCGGCGCAGTACCTCCCGCAAGGCATCCGGACGGTCGGGAACGATTCCATACCGATAAGGAACTCCGCCATGGCGCTCCACCAGCGCACTCAGCGAATAACTGTTGATGTCGCGCACCTGACCGGGCAGAGGGGTTTGCTCCGGCGGGATGACTTCATCCCCACTGGAGAGAATGCCCACCCGCGGCTGGCGAACCACGTTCGCTTCCAGAATGCCCAGCGCCATCAGCCCACCGATTTGAGCATCCTCCAGGCGCACCCCGGCAGGCAGAACCACCTCACCGATGTGGACATCCTCCCCCGCCAGCAGAACATTCTCACCTTCCGGCACTGCCCGCAGAATCTCGACCTCGTCCGGTCGGGATGTCTGGGTATGCTCCAGCATCACCACGGCGTCGGCTCCATCGGGAAGCATCCCGCCGGTATGAATCAGCGCGCATTCTCCCCGCGCAAGCGAAAAGGCTGGCGCGGCGCCCATGGGCACTTCGCCAACACACTTCAGGTATGCAGGCAGACTTTCAGAGGCGCCGAAGGTATCGCGCGCCTTCACGGCATATCCATCCACTGTGGAGCGGGAGAAAGCCGGCAGGTTCTCCCCTGCAATCACCGCTTCGGCTGTGACCCGTCCGCGCGCCTGCGCCGTTGGGACACCTTCGGAAGGTAGCGATTGCGAGGGCAGGAAATTCCGAAAAACCTCCCAGGCTTGTGGTGGAGGGAGAAGTTCAAGAAATTCGGGCATGGTTTAATCCGTCCAGAGAGCCAGATTTAAATCATAAAGTGTTACCACCAGCGTCGCCGCGGCGGTAATCATCAACAAACGCCAGCGCGGCGGCGCACCACTGGCGATACGCATCAACTGCCAGATCTGGAATAGCCCAATGGGCAACCCCAACAGTCCGGGAAAGAGCAGACTGCGCGGAATGCCCATCAAACTCCCTATGGGAAAAAGCAGAAAACCCACCAGAATCAGATAATGATGCAGTCCTACCGCCTTTTCCCATCCCAGCCGGTTGAGCATGTTGCGCCGTCCCTGCTTCAGGTCGCTGGCATAATGCTCCAGTGAAAGCGCCAGCGAAGAGGAAAGGTACAGGAAAATCAGCGGCAGGGTGAGATACCCCAGCAAGGCATGCAGTTCCCCGTTTTGCAGGGTGAAAGCAAACGCAGGAATGAGGTTCACCAAGAGGATGCCCCACAGCAAATCGCGGTAGGCAGAATTTGCCAGCCTGAACGGCGGAACGCTCAACGCCAGCATGACCAGCACACTGATGCCCAGCATCAACAGCGACACCACGGTCAGCGCCCTCTGGGCAATCCACAAAGCCGTCCATGCCGCCCCACCGGTGAGCAGAATCAGGCTGATGCGCAGCGCCTGCGGGCGGGTCAAACGGCGCGGTTTTTCCTCCTTCTCAGGAGAGGCGGACTCAAGAGGAAGTTCAAAGGTCTCGAAGAGGAAGAACCCGCACAACAAGAGGATGAACACCAGCAGTTGCCCGCCCAGATACCGTCCCCAATCCAGCGAGGAACCCAGATAATGCGCCATTCCACCCCCCAGCGCATAGGTCAACAGGGAAAGCCCCAGCGCCCACGGGCGGGAGATGCGCAGGATGTGCTGAACGAGAGAGGGTTCCTTAGCGGGTTCCATCAGCGCTGGAAGAAGTTTTTCAGGAAAAACCACAGGTTGGCAGGACGCTCGCCCAACCGCCGCATGAAATAAGGATACCAGTGCGTGCCGTAGGGCACATACACCCGCACCGGGAATCCCTCAGCGGCAAGGCTTTCCTGCAGATCGCGGCGGATGCCGTACAACATCTGAAATTCTACCGCCCGTTTGGACAGGTACAATTCCTCCACTGCCTGACGCGCAAAGCGGATGCGCTGTGGGTCATGGGTTGCCAGCGCCGGGATGGGCGGCGTGCGCCCGTCAGGAGAACCCTGTGGCGCCCCGTGACGCAGGGTATACCGGAGCATCTGCAGGGTAAGTTGATCAAAATTCAAGTTGACGTCGGACTTACGGGAAAACGCCCGCGAGGACGGCTCTTTGTAGGCGCCTTTACACAGGCGCACCCGTCCGCCAGCCGTCAGCACGCGGGTCAAGTCGGCTTCCGTGCGGTAGAGGTAGGCTTGCAGGACAATGCCCACATGCGAAGCGAATCCACCACTCAGCGCCTTCAGGTACAGGTCGAGCGTGCGCTGGGTCAGAGAAGAATCTTCCATGTCAATGCGTACAAAATTTCCCAGATCTCTGGCGCGGGTGAGGATTTTCCACAGGTTGGCTTCACACAACGCCGGATCCACCACCAGTCCAATCTGGCTGAGTTTGATCGACACATTGGCTTGCACGCCTGCCAACTGAATGGCATCCAGCAGAGAGAGAATTTCGGCAGTCGCCTGTTCGGCATCGCTGGGACGGGTGGTCGATTCCCCCAGATGATCGAGAGTGGCAAAAATGCCGCGCTGATTGAGTTGCTCCACCACCTGCAGGGCTTGCGCCCGCGTTTCGCCAGCGACAAAGCGCGCCGCGGCTTGACGCGCCATCGGCATACGGGTAATCCACTTTTGAGCCCATGTGGCTCGCGAGAGAGACACAAAGAATGCCCTGAACATGTTTTTATTCTAACATGGTTTATCTTCTTGCTTGCCAGAGGGACGCAAATCCCCCTGCCGCATCGCATGAGGTCTTTGAATTCTCTGCTATAATCATTTTCGAAGACCGTCTGATTTTTTTTCAGCCAATTGGAAGGAGACAAAAGATGAAGCGCTTTTCTGTTGTTCTTTGGGCGATGCTGATCGTGGCGCTGGTGCTTTCGGCTTGCGCCGCCCCCGCCCAACCGAGCGAAAAAACCAAAGTCCGTGTGGCTACCGACGCCACTTTCCCGCCCTTTGAAATGGTGGACGAGAACACCAAAGAACTGACCGGCTTCGACGTGGAGTTGATGAACGCCATTGCTCAAAAAGCCGGATTCGAGGTGGAGTGGATCAACGTTGGGTTCGACCCCATGCTGGCGGGCATCGCCGAGTGCCAGTATGACATGGCAATTGCCGCCATCACCATCACCGAGGAGCGCAAAGCCTCGATGGACTTCTCCGACCCGTACATCAACGCGGGACAGATTGTCACCGTGCGCAAAGAGACCACCGACATCGGCGGGAAAGATGACCTGAAAGGCAAGAAAATCGGCGCGCAGTTAGGCACCACGGGCGCCATTGAAGCCGAAAAGATTGCCAGTGCAGAGGTCAAGACCTACGATTCTTACGATCAGGCATTCCTCGACCTGGCAAACGGGCAGATTGACGCCGTGATTGCCGACTACCCCACCACGCTAGCGTTCCTCGCCACCAATCCAGACAAACTCAAGACAGTGGGTGATGTCTTCACCGATGAAAACTACGGAGTTGCCTTCTGCAAGAAGAAAGCCGATCTCATCCCGCAGGTGAACGCCGCCATTAAAGCCCTCAAGGAAGACGGCACCATCAAAAAACTGGAAGAGAAGTGGCTGGCAGGGAAATAACCCGCTTTACAGCGAACGTCAACAAAAGGTCGGGAAACACCGACCTTTTGTTATAATAAAATGAAGAACTCTCCCCGTTTGGAGCACCCTGAAACCTCATGAGCACCTCAACCCCTGCTGAAATCGATCCCCATCTTCCCACCATTCGCGGAAACGAAAACGTCTTCCGCTGGGATGCGGGCTGGCTGTTAGTCCTGGCGGCTTCGGCTCTGCTCGCCATCCTCGTGCTGGTGGTGGGCAACCCCTTTGACCGCATCTTCCGCTTTGTGCTGGACGGTCTGCGGGTGACCGTGACGGTCACGCTGGTCACCTTTGGGCTGGTGCTGGTCGTGGGCATTTTTGGCGCATTAGGACGGCTGAGCACCGCCATCCCCCTGCGAGGGCTTGCCACCCTGTACGTAGAAGTGGTGCGCGGCATCCCTCTGCTGGTGCAGTTGTACTTCTGGTACTACGCCTTCCCGTCCATAGTGCGCGATTTGGGAGCACAGTGGAACATCGAGAGCATGAAGAACTTCGTCGCCAACCCCTACGTGATGGCAATTGCAGGACTGACGCTGTGCTACGGCGCCTACATGACAGAAGTGTATCGGGCGGGCATTCAGAGCATCCCCAAAGGACAGATGGAAGCCGCCCGCAGTCTGGGAATGACCTACGTTCAGGCAATGCGCTACATCATCCTGCCGCAAGCCATCCGCGTCATTCTCCCGCCAGTCGGCAACGAATTCATCACCCTGCTGAAGGACTCCTCACTGGTCAGCGCCGTGGCTGTCGCCGATTTGACCCGCCGTGGGCGCGAATTTCAGGCAATCACCCCCCTGCCTCTCCACATCTACCTGATGATCGGGCTGATGTACCTGATCATGACCCTGTTGAGCGCGCGGGTGGTCGCCATGATTGAAGCGCGCATGAGCAAGGAGCGTTAAGTTATGGAACCCATCATCCACATTGAAAACGTCCACAAGTACTTTGGAAGGGTCCATGCCCTGCGCGGCGTCAGCCTGGATATCCACAAAGGCGAGGTGGTGGTCATCATCGGACCCTCTGGCTCGGGAAAATCCACCCTTTTGCGGTGTATCAACCGACTGGAAGAGTTCGACAAAGGGCGCATCGTCGTGGATGGCATCCCGCTGGACAGCGCGGAGAACATCAACGCTGTGCGCACCGAAGTGGGCATGGTCTTTCAGCAGTTCAACCTCTTTCCGCACCTGAGCGTGCTGGAGAACATCACCCTGGCGCAGAAGATTGTGCGCAAGCGCTCGGAAAGCGAAGCCGTCAAGATTGCCATGGACTTGCTGGAAAAAGTGGGCATCCCCGAGAAAGCCCATGCCTACCCCGCGCAACTCTCTGGCGGACAACAGCAACGGGTCGCCATTGCCCGCGCGCTGGCAATGAATCCGAAAATCATGCTGTTCGACGAACCCACCAGCGCGCTGGACCCTGAGATGATTCAGGAAGTGCTGGATGTGATGCTCCAACTGGCGCGCGAGGGCATGACCATGGTGGTGGTCTCGCACGAAATGGGCTTTTCGCGCAACGCCGCAGACCGAGTTATCTTCATGGACGGTGGAGTCATCATCGAGGAAGGTCCGCCCAGCGTGATCTTCAGCAACCCCACTCAGGAACGCACCAAACTCTTCCTGAGCAAAGTCATGTAAAATCCAATCAGGGCTGTCGGAAAGACAGCCCTCTTCTTCCCCAAGGAGAAACCCATAGCATGGAAATCACCATTCGCCCCGCCACCCACGAGGATGCCCCCCTGCTTGCCGAATGGCACGTGCGCATGTTCGAAGAACTGCTGGAAGAAGAAGGACAGGAAGTCCAGCCGCAGGAAATGATGGTGCTGAACGCCATCACCCAACAGTATCTGGCAACCCGAATTGCTCAGGGCAAAGCCGCGGCATGGATTTTACTGGAAAACCAGCAACCAGTTGCCTGCGCAGCGGTGTCGATCCTGCCCTGTGTACCTGCGCCTGGGAGGCTGGATATGGAGTACCCCCTGCTCCACAGCGTGTTTACCCTGCCCGCCTACCGCCGCAAAGGGTATGCCCGCCGACTAGTTGAACAGGCGCTGGAGTGGTGCCGTCAGCGCGGGTTTTCTGCGGTAGATTTACACGCCAGCAAGGCAGGCGAGCCGCTTTACCGCGCGCTGGGCTTTCAACCCACCCGCGAGATGCGGCTCCGCCTGTGATTTCCCAACGATAAAGTCAGAATTTCAGTCCCGCCGAGGGCGCGGGCGATGCCTGCGCGGCTCATCGTGGAAGAACAAACTGAGCAAGGCGCTGACCACCGATACGATCAACGCGCCAAGGAAGGCTGGCAGGAAGCCGTCCACCTCAAAACCCACACCGAACTGCGTGCCAATCCAGCCCGCCAGGACGAACATGAGGGTATTGATCAGCAGGGTGCCCAGTCCCAGCGTGAGAATCAGCAACGGGCAGGACATGGCAATTACAAACGGACGAACCAGCGCATTGACCAGACCAAAAATCAGCGCCAGCCAGAGAATCTCCCACCAGTTTTCAAATTGATGGGTAATGCCGCGCCCGCTCAACAGATAAATCGCCGTGTACAGGGCAACCGCATTGATCCCTAAACGAATCAAGAGTTTTTGCATGATCTTGTCTCCTCCTCATCGGATTACATCATCTTTAAAAACCCGTTCAATCAACCGTCATTCTTTCTACGAACGCACCACCCAAAAGTTGCACGGGATCACTCGTTTTCCAGACGATGCTCCATCCAGATCAGCACACTGTGCAGGTCAAACCCGCAAGCCCGAAAAGCGTTTTCGGCTTTGTACGCAGGGTAGTTGACCCCTAATGGGAGATGGAGATGCGCCAGTTCATCCCGTGCACGAGGGAGCAACACCATTAAAGCCTCCTCTTCATGGGCAGGACTGACCGCCGCCCAGAGCATTTGAGTGTATGAGGTGAGGTACTCCCACGAGAGGAACGGTCACGGCTCGGAAGATTTGCCCCGCGCCACCCAGTGGCGCTGATTCCCTCCCATCATCCAGAGCAGGAACTGGTAAAACGGATTGGCATTGAAACGAGGAATGCTCAACGAAAGATTCCAGCGCACATCTGCAGGATAGGTGCGCCGCAGCCATTCCCGTTGAAATTTCCAGTCCCGCCACCGACGCCCAGTCACCCTAACGCCCTTAACGACAGGGGGGCGAACCGCCCCATGAGAAGAAAGCCACAACGCCCGCCTTGAGCGTTCAGCAAACCCCACCGAGAGGTAGAGATGATGCGCGGCGGGATTGTCCTCGCGCACCTGCAACCATGCGGCTTGAATATGGTGCTCACGCAAATGGTCCAGCGCACGCAACGTCAACTGGCGGGCAATCCCTCTGCGGCGATAGTCGGGATGAACGGCGACATTGGCGATCACATACACCCACTCCTTGCCCTTACGGGCGGGAATGAGGGTGAGGTTGCCCACAATGCGGTCGTCTTCTTCCCACACGTAACCAAACAATGGTGAAGAAACCTCTTCATCGGTCGTCCACGTCCAGCGGATAATGGAAGGGTCCTCCACAGCGCGGCGGATGTGGTGCAGGTACTCCCGTCCATCGGGATCGAGGGTAGAGGCAAAACATTCCTCGATCAGCGCGGCAACGGCAAGCATATCGCGATGGACATCCAGCGGGCGGATATGGGCGACTTTGACGGGGATGAAGACCTTCACAGAATTAATTGTAGTCCAGCGGTGATAAATGGCAGAGAAAAAACGGGCATGTTTTTTGCACAGTTCAGATGGCAATCCTGCAGGCTTTCTTACATTTCTCTTATACACGTTCTTTGTTTTTCTAATAACCGTAATGCTATAATCAAACTGGCAACGTTCATTTAAGAAACTGGAAAAGATGGATGGAAATGACCATCAAGGATAAACCGATATGATGCGATTTGACCGATTTACCGAACGAGCACAGGAAGCCGCACAGCGCGCCGCGGAGATCATCCAGCGGTACGGACACAACCAGATTGATACCGAGCACATCCTGCTGGCAATGATCGAACAGCCGCAAGGCGCCGTGCCGCAATTACTGGAGATGTTAAAGGTGGATACCAACGCTCTGGCAGAGCGGCTGGATTACATTTTACGCACCAGCCCCAAAGCCAGCATCTTTGGCGGTGGGGCAGGGCAGATTTTCATCACCCCGCGAGTGAAGCGCATCATCGACATTGCCAACGAAGAAGCCAACCGCATGAAAGATGAGTACATCTCCACCGAGCACATCTTCCTGGCAATTCTCTCCGAGCGCAGCACTCCAGCGGCACGCCTGCTGGAAGGCTCTGGTGTGACCCGTGAGCGGGTGTACGAAGCCATTCAAATTCTGCGCGGCGGTCAGCGCGTCTCCGACCCACAAGCCGAGACCCGCTACCGCACTCTGGAAAAATACTCGCGCGATTTGACCCAGCAAGCCCGTGAGGGCAAACTGGATCCGGTCATCGGGCGGGATAAAGAAATTTTACGGGTGATGCAGATTCTCTCCCGCCGCACCAAGAACAATCCCGTGCTGATCGGCGAAGCCGGCGTGGGCAAAACCGCTATCGTCGAAGGACTGGCGCAAAAAATTGCTAACAACGATGTGCCCGAAATTCTGGCGGGCAAACGGGTGATCGCGCTTGACCTTGGCGCAATGATCGCAGGCTCACGCTTCCGCGGCGAGTTCGAGGAACGCTTGAAAGCCGCCATCGAAGAGGTACAGCGCTCCGAGGGCGAAATCATCCTCTTCATTGACGAACTGCATACGGTGGTCGGAGCAGGTGCGGCACAGGGCGCCATGGACGCCAGCAACATGCTCAAACCCTCGCTTGCCCGCGGCGAACTGCAATGCATCGGCGCCACCACCCTGGATGAATACCAGAAGTACATCGAAAAGGATGCGGCGCTGGAGCGGCGCTTCGCCCCCGTCTTCGTGGATGAGCCTTCTGTCGAGGACACCATTCAGATGTTGAGAGGACTGCGCGACCGCTACGAAGCCCATCACAAGGTCAAAATTTCCGACGAAGCCATTGTAGCGGCGGCACGGCTGAGCGCGCAGTACGTGCCCGACCGGCACCTGCCGGATAAAGCCATTGACCTGATTGACGAAGCCGCCGCCAAACTGCGTGTGGCGCTGTACTCCCTGCCGCCTGACCTCAAGCAAATGAAGAGCGAACTCGACCGGTTGAAAGCCGAGGAAGAGCAGGCTGGACAGGAACGGGACTACGAACGCGCCGCCATCAAGAAAGCCGAACGTCTGCGGCTGGAAAATCAGTACAACGAACTGCGCATCCGTTGGGAGACCGAACATCAACTGGACGGGCAGGTGGACGAGAACGACATCGCCGAGGTCATCGCCCAATGGACGGGCATCCCAGTGAGCCAGATGATGGAGAGCGAGGCGGAGAAACTGCTGAAGATGGAAGAACGCCTGCACGAGCGCATCATCGGGCAGGATGAAGCCGTGCATGCCATTGCCGACGCCATCCGCCGGGCACGTTCTGGCTTGAAAGACCCGCGCCGCCCCATTGGCTCGTTCATTTTCATCGGTCCTTCTGGCGTGGGCAAGACCGAACTGGCACGCGCCCTGGCAGAATTCCTGTTCGGAGATGAGGATGCGCTGGTGCGTCTGGATATGAGCGAGTACCGTGAACAACACACCGTCTCGCGGCTGTTCGGCGCTCCGCCCGGATACGTGGGATACGAAGAAGGCGGTCAGTTGACGGAAGCGGTACGCCGCCGCCCTTACCGGGTGATTCTGTTCGACGAAATCGAGAAAGCCCACCCCGAAGTGTGGAACGCCCTGCTTCAAATTCTGGACGACGGGCGCCTCACCGATGGGCAGGGTCACGTTGTGGACTTCCGCAATACCGTGCTGATCATGACCAGCAACCTCGGCACCGAATTTGTGCGTCGCGGCGGCACGCTGGGCTTCCTTTCTTCCGAGAACAACGAAGACCGGCAGGCGCATGACAAAATCGAGAAAGCCCTCAAATCCACCTTCCGCCCTGAGTTCCTCAACCGCATTGACGAGATCATCATCTTCTCGCCGCTCAGCATGGAACACATGCTCCAGATTGTGGATCTGCAGATGCAGGAAATCAAAACCCGCCTGCAGGAACACGGGCTGGATGTGGAACTCTCGCCAGAGGCGCGCAACTGGCTGGCGCAGGTGGGCTTCGATCCCAACTTTGGAGCCCGTCCGTTGCGGCGCGCCCTGCAGAAATACGTGGAAAGCCCGCTGTCGGTCAGCCTGCTTTCCGGCGAATTCAAACCCGGCGATCGCGTGCTGGTGGAGATTCAGGACAGCCGTCCGGTATTCCGCAAACTGGAAGAACCCGCCACCGTGTAGCCAGACAAAATCAGTCGTTTTTCAAAAGCCCTGCGCCCTCAAACCGCAGGGCTTTTCCATCTTGTTAGGAAATTGAAAGCCAATTGTTAAGTTTTGGGTATTCCTGATGCCATTTTCGGAGTATGATTGAATTGGTATGAAACGGGCAGATTTTCCATATCTTGCCGACTGGTTTGCCATTACCTTCCGCTGGATGGCAATCGTGGCTCTGGCGTTCTCGCTCATCCTGTACATGGATGGACAGTGGCTTCCGCTGGCACTGCTGGCAGGGTCGCTGTTGTGGAACCTGACCATGACCGTGCTGGCGGTGTTCAACCAGCGTCTGCCTGCCCACCGAACGCTGAATACTCTGGTGGATTTATCCATCAGTATGACGCTCTTTGGACTGACCGGCTCCGCCACCACGCCCATCCAGTGGGTGGGAGTGCTGGCAATAGCCCCTTCTGCCATGTATTTCGAACTGCGCGGTGCCCTGCTCATTGCAATTTTGGCGGCAGGGCTGGAAACAGGCTTTCTGTACTTCCTCCTTCCGAACCAGTTTAGCCCGCTGGTAGCCGAACTGCTGGTGGGATTGAATCTTGCCATTGGACTGGTTTTTGGCGCATTGAGTTTGCCCCTGATGAAACGGGTGCGCACCACCTACCGCGAACTGGTGCGCAAACAGCGGGAGAGCGAAACAGCCATCCAGCGGCAGGAACGCGAACGGCTGAAAGCCTTTTTTGACATGATCGAAACCTTCAGTTCCACCTTCAACTACAAGACAGTGCTGGAGGTGGGCATTCAGGCGGGTATCAAAGCCATGGGACTCAGCGAAACTGAGGGCGCTCGGTTGCTGGCGGCGTTCTTCCTGTTCGAAGACCATACCCTGCGTTACGTGGTCGGACAGGGCTTCCCCCTGCGTGACCAGAATCTCCCCCTTGCCGCACAGGAAGGCATGCTTCGGGAAGCGCTGCAGAGCGGTGAACCGCAAATTCACGATGGTCCCTGTCAAGACCCAGAACTGTGCGAACTGGTAGCCCTGCACGCCTGTCAATCTTTCCTGGTCATCCCCCTGTTGCGGGGCATGAACGTGTACGGCATCCTGCTTTTTGCTCACCCTGAGAGCCACTTCTTCACCCCTGAACGGGTGGAATACCTGATGATCGTCGGGCATCAGGCGGTGATTGCCATTCAAAATGCCCGTCTGTTCGCCGACCTGCAGGAAGAAAAAGAACGCATTGTGCAGACGCAGGAAGAAGCCCAGCGCAAACTGGCGCGCGACCTGCATGATGGACCCACTCAATCCATCTCCTCGATTGCCATGAGATTGAACATCGCCCGCAGGTTACTCCATCAGAACCCTGCCGCCGCCGAAGAAGAACTGATTAAGATCGAAGAACTGGCACGACGCACCACTCAGGAGATCCGCCACATGCTCTTTACCCTGCGTCCGCTGGTGCTGGAAAGCGAAGGGTTGGAAGCCGCACTCAAAGCCATGGCGGAAAAGATGCGCGATCTGTATCAGCAAAATGTGGTGCTGGATGTGGACCCTTCCGCCATCTCCGCGCTGGATTCCACCCAGCAAACGGTTGTGTTCTACCTGTGTGAAGAAGCGGTGAACAACGCCCGCAAACACGCCGAAGCCAGTCAAATCACCGTGCGGTTGAAATTCGTGACCAACTACACCGATATCATCGGACTGGAAATCAGCGACAACGGGAAAGGCTTCAACGTCAACGAGGTGATGGGATCGTACGAACGGCGCGGCAGTCTGGGTATGATCAACCTTCGTGAACGCGCCGATCTGGTCAACGGGCTCCTGCGGGTGGACTCTGCACCCGGAAAAGGCACCCGCATTCGCGTCTTCATCCCGCTAACCGAAGAAGCCATGGATCGCCTGCACGGACGGGTACAGGCTTAGTCCTTCGCCAGTAACCGCCGGAGGATGGGCACTGCCGCCATCACCGCCCGCGCGCGGTGGCTGATGCGGTTCTTCTCTTCCGGTGGCAGTTCTGCCATAGTCATCCCCCGCTCGGGGAAGTAAAAAATGGGGTCGTAGCCAAAGCCATTCGTACCGCGTTCCTCGGGGATGATTTCTCCCGGGCATTCCCCCTCGGTAAAGAAGAGTTCACCCTGCGGGGTGGCAATTGCCACCGTACAAACAAAGCGCGCCAGCCAAGGACGGGGCTTCCCGCGCAAGTTTTCCAGCAGGTAAGCACGGCGGTCAGCATCGGTTGCACCTTGCTGGGGAGCATAGCGCGCCGAGTGCAGACCGGGAGCGCCACCCAAAGCCTGCACTTCCAGCCCGGAATCGTCGCTCAGGGTGATGAATCCGCTTGCCTGGGCATAGGCACGGGCTTTCAAGGCGGCGTTTTCGCGGTAAGTCTCTCCGGTTTCTTCTACCGTTAAGGCAATCCCTAAATCTGCCGGTAACAACAGTTCAAAAGGCTCGCCGGTCAGGATTTCCTGAAATTCGCGCAGTTTTCCACGATTGGTTGAAGCAATGAGTAGTTTTGTCACATGAACCTCGAATTTTTATGAGAAAAATCATAAAAACTTGACTTGGCTATACGTACATGCTATAATGCTTTTGTATTATTATAACTTCTACCTAATCATCACCTGTGAATCTTCCTAGACATCCACTCCGCGTTAATGTTGGTTTCCTGCTCAATGCCCCTGTTGGTTACAGCCGGGATATTCACTTCGAATTTCCCATCGTGCAACTGGAACAAGATTTTCGGGTCACCGAATTCAACGGATTGTTACGGGTAAGTCGTACGCCACAAGGCATTCTGGCACAGTGCGATTTCAACGGCTACACAGAAGTGGAGTGTGTGCGCTGTCTCTCGCCATTTCCACAGTTTCTACACACAGTGTTCAGCGAACTGTACGCCTTCAATCGTCGCTCCCTTACCGAATCCAACCTGCTGTTTCCGGAAAACGGCAACATCGAACTGGAGCCTCTGGTAAGGGAATATTTGATTCTGGAGATTCCGATCTCGCCGGTGTGTCGTCCCGACTGTAAGGGGTTATGTCCGGTGTGCGGGGAGAACCTTAATCTCCGCCTCTGCGAGCACTCGATTCTTCCATCAGAGGTCTGATTCATGCAACTCCAAGAGATGAACGTCGTTTAGCCTGCGAATCGTTACCGATCACGGAAGAATGACATCTAGGGATTACCGGGGGTTGTCATCGCAAGGAGGGTCTGGATTATGGCAAGTCCGGGAAGCAACAAACGGGGGAATGAGATCCTCAAAATGCTGCTAGAAAAAGCCGACGTTCAGGGATACCTGACCACAGAAGATCTGATGGAAGCCTATCCCAACGTCAGCGAGGATCACGAGCGCTTTGAAGCCATCCTGCTGGCACTGCGCCGCCACGGTGTGGATATTTACGACACCGAAGAAACAGAATATGCTTTTCCCGAAGAGGAGATCGACGGCGCTTTCATCGAAGAAGATTCCGTGCAGACGTTCGATCTCAACCGCATTTCCAGCGATGATACCGTAGGGCTGTACCTGAAAGAGATGTCGCGGGTGCCACTGCTGTCCAGTGAGGAGGAAGTAGAACTGGCAAAGCGCATCGAACGCGGGCGCGCGGCAAAGAGGGAACTGAACCGCAACAGTTCGCGCCTCTCGGCTCAACGCCGCAGTGAACTGGAAGCGCAGATTCAGGATGGGGAAAGCGCTCGCGAGCATCTCATTAAAGCCAACACCCGCCTGGTCGTCTCCATCGCCAAGCGCTACATCGGCAGAGGAGTGCCGTTCCTGGATCTGATTCAAGAGGGTAATTTAGGGTTGATGAAAGCCGTGGAGAAGTATGAATACCAGCGCGGCTTTCGCTTTTCTACCTACGCCACCTGGTGGATTCGCCAGACCATCACCCGTTCCATCGCCGACCAGGGGCGCACCATCCGCGTGCCCGTGCACATGGTGGATCGCATTCGCCGCCTGTACCGCACCACCCACGAGATGGAGCAAAAACTGGGACGCTCTCCTACCAACGAAGAACTGGCAGATGCCATTGGCGTCAAAGCCTCCAAGGTGGACTGGATGATGCGCGTTTCGTGGCTGCCTCTTTCGCTGGAAAGTCCTATCAACGAAGATGAGGAAGATTCGGAACTGGGGCAGTTCATTCAGGTCACGCCCTCTCCCTTGCAAACCACCTATACCAACCTGTTGCGCGAGAAGATCCAAGAGGTGCTCGACACCCTGCCCGCCCGCGAGGCGCGCATCCTGCGCCTGCGTTTTGGATTGGAAAATGGGCGCACCTATACGCTGGAGGAAGTAGGACAAAAATTTGGATTGACCCGCGAGCGCATCCGCCAGATCGAAAACAAAGCCCTGCGAAGATTGCGCCATCCACGCCGGGCACGGCAGTTGAAAGATTATTTATAATAAAAGTAGTGAAAGAATTCTCGATCGATCGGGAGGGGGGATGAGCGAACTCTATCTGGCAACCATGTATCTGGAACAGGGCGACCGGGAGAACGCCGCCCGTGAACTGGAGCGCATCCTCAGCATGGATATGGATAACATCCATGCCTGGCGATTGCTGGCGCATGTGCTGACCAATCCGGATGAGATTCGTGAGTGCTGGGATAACGTCCTGCGCCTGAACCCGAGAGATCCGGAAGCCATCGCCGCGCTCAAAGCCATGGAAAAAAATATGGCAGAATCCAGCATGGAAGGCGCTCCACCGCCCTTCCCGGAAGAAGATATGAAAGCCCTGGAAAAAGGGAATGTGCCGGTTTTCGAAGAAGAATCGTCTCCGTCGCTGGAGTACCGCATTGCCACCGAAGCCACCCGTCCGGTTCCCCCAAAGGATGAATTTTCCTATCTGGAGCGCAACACCGAACCCAGACCTGCCGTAAAAGAAGACAAGGGCTTCTTCGATAACGACTTCATCTTCTACACCCTGATCGTGCTGGTGCTTCTCTTCATCGCTGTCATGGCGATTCTGCTGATCTTTGGACCCGAGGCATTCAATCCGCTTCTGGACTGGCTTCAGAAACTGTTGCCTGCGTCGTAACAGGGTTGGACTTTACAAAAAATCTCCCTGCATTGGTGCAGTGCATCGTGAAGGCATTTTTTCTATTCGCCAGAACCACATCTACGCATTTTTTCTAAACGAATGAAAAATCAAGCCAGTATCCTTCCAGCATTTTCTGGAAGTTGTATTTCCTTTTGCGAGGAATAATCCTAACATATCCGGGAAACAAGGTCCAAGAGAGGAGGCTTTCATGAACATACGCATTTTCCTGATTGCTCTTCTGGGCGGCATCGTGAGCACTATCACTGCGTATTATCCTCTTTACCGCTGGTTTCCCGGGCAGTTTGTGACCGAATGGGCACCCTCTGAGACTCGACTGGCATTGTCAGGACTGGCGTTCACCCTGCTCATCTGGCTGGTGACCGGAGCCGTTGCGGCTCGTTGAGGATACAACAAGGCTTATAACGTCCCTCCCATCGAAAAGACACTGTTCTTTAGTTATAGATTGGCTCGGGCATATATAACCGTCTATAGGGGCTTCCCTTAAATCTATTCCGTCACGGGAGAGTGTCCATGGAATGGGTTAACCGCCACGCCCTCCAGCGTACAAACAGGTCCATGAGCGGGGTACACCCAACGCGCCCCCTTTTGGCGGAGCATCTGCCACGTTGCCAGCGCGGTGGGGTTATCGAACGCGTAAGGCTCCAGGGGAAGATCCCCTGTGAAGACCCTGCCGTCGTCCAGCAACAGTGAAACACAGTGATCGGAATGCCCCGGCGTGTGGAGAATTTCACCTTCGATGCCCATGGCATGAAGAAGTGCCCGGCTCTCCCGGCAGGAAATCACCACATTGCCCTCAGGGGTGATTTCCACATAGTGATCTTCCGGCTTCATCCAGGTTTTCATGACGGGAATGGCATCTACCTGAACATCCAGTACCAGCAAGGGCACCCCTTCACGCTTCAGTTCCTCACCCAGTCCGGCGTGATCCATGTGGTAGTGGGTGGCAAAGGCATAACGAATCTCCTGCAGGGGAATGCCCATTTTCTTCAGGTTGGCTTTCATCGCACCCAGCGTTCCGGGCCAGCCAATATCCACCAGCAGGCGTTGAGTCCCCGCACTGATGACCCAGTAGTTGGTGGAACGATAACCGACGTTGACAATCGTAAGGGAATCGGCAGACATTCTCATTCATCCATAGGTGGAGTAATTGGAAGAGATGAGGAGTATAACACATTCAGAACCCGCTTGAGCGTTGCCAGGGTCAGGAGCAGAAACATCAGAAACAGCAGAGCGCTGACCCGCAAAACAGTCCACTCTATAGTCAAATCGGGTTCGCCGTGGCCGATATCGGTCAATGCCAGATGGCTGAAGATCCCCGCAATGAGGGAAAGCACACCAAGCGTCATGGTGATGTAAATTTGTATTTTCAAAGATTTCATCCTAACACACTTTCTGTTTCAGCATCCTTATCTGTTGAATACAGGCAAAACAGTCCCGTCGGATCATCCCCGCGAGTTTGATGAATTGCTTGAAAGTTCTCCGTTCCTCCAGAGATATTTCAGCACCCCAAACGAATTTCGCTGGGAATTTTTGCTTAATCAAACTTTATAAGTTCTTTGATAATTTATTAATCATATAATACAAATATACACAAATTATGAATCTTTGATTTTAGCGGTATTGTCTTCTTTGAAATTCAACCTGTAAAAAGGAGACGAGAGATGAACCGCTATATTTCCCTTTCTATTGTGTTGAGAATAGCAGGAATTGTCCTCTTGCTCTTGCCGGTGATCTTTCTGGTTCCTTCTCCACAGGTTTACTCCGCCGCTGGGATCAACCGCTACATCTCCCCCAACGGCTCCGATACAACCCTTTGTACCAACCCTGCCACACCCTGCCGCACCATCACCTATGGATTGACTGTGGCTTCCAGTGGAGACACGCTTCTACTAGACGCAGGAGTTTATCAGGAAAACCTGATGATTACGAAAGGCATTCGGATTGTACGCAATCCTGATAAAGTTTGCCCCAGATTTGAATGGTCGGGTTCCTTCATTGTTATTATTCCCTGTCCCACGATCGACGGGAATAACGCTGGAAGAGTGATCGATCGGACCACGTGGGAAGAAGTCAGTCTGGAAGGTATCACAATCCAGCATGGAAAAGTTACCGATCAACCGGGGGCTGGCATCTGGAACCGTGTTGGCACGCTCATTCTGGATCATGTAACTGTACAAGAAAACACCATCCATTTATCCGACCCCAGTGGATCTTCAAACTGGCAGTATCGTGGAGGAGGGATATACAATGCAAGTGGTGTGCTGATCATTCGTGGGTCCACAATCGCATACAATTCGGCTTACGATGGGGGAGGCATTGCATCAGGAGGGAGTTTCTTAGATGACCCCTCCCTCACCATTCAAAACAGTCGCATTTACAACAACACTGCTCAACGCTATGGAGGGGGCATCACCATCCCATACGGAAACTCTTCTCGGATTGAAAATTCGACTGTGTATGACAACACAGCATTAATGGGGGGAGGAATTTACATCGGGACCGATGGAGCCCCCAGCAACATGGGAGAAGAGCATGTTTTCCAGGCTGTCACGATCAGTGGAAACTACAGCACTGGAGGTATGGGTGGAGGGTTATATTCCTATCTACAGGTCCAATTGAACCGATGCACACTGGCTTTCAACCACGCCAGTTTGGGTGCTACGGAACTTGTGTTGGTTGAAACTCAGGCAGCCGTTGGCTTTCCCCATAGTTCGGTCACCGGTACCATTATAGCCAATACTTATCCCCCTACCCAGGCGCTTTGCCAGATTCAAGATGCAGGCAGTTTTAACCTGACCGCCGGATACAACCTTTCCAGCGATGCCACCTGCGATTTCACCTTTCCAAACGATCAAATCAATACCACACCGCTGTTGCTACCCCTGACGGAAAACGGCGGAAGCGTCCCCACACACGCACTGCCTTATGGAAGTCCGGCAATCGATCGCGGGAATCCCACCGATTTGGGAAACGATGCTCGTGGAATGCCGCCTCAGGATGGAGACTTGAATGGCACTGTCATCCCCGATATCGGTGCATATGAATACGAAGTGCCAAATAAAACCTTCCTGCCCCTCGTGAGGAAGTAGAAGGCTGCATCGATCTTCTTTTACCTGCCAGAATTCAGGCTATTGAACCAACTAACGATTCTGGATCCCCTCTTGAGGAAAAGAATACCCTACTCTTTTCAGTACGCTTTCAGGTTCCAGCAAGCGTTCGCTGGAGATATTGCTTTGGAGATATTGTCCCTCATTCGGATGAAAAAAGGTAAAATAATCCTACAACAGGAGGTATTGGAGTCGTATGAGCGAAACTGGCGAACGCATCACCATGCAAAACGGACAACTGCACGTCCCGTCCCACCCCATCATCCCCTTTATCATTGGCGATGGCACCGGTCCGGACATCTGGCGCGCGGCGGTGCGCGTCTTCGATGCCGCGGTGGAAAAAGCCTACCGCGGCGAACGTCGCATCATCTGGAAGGAAGTGCTGGCAGGAGAAAAAGCCTTCAACACGCTGGGCACCTGGCTCCCTGATGAGACTCTGCAGGCGTTTCGGGAGTATCTGGTAGGCATTAAGGGTCCTTTGACCACGCCCATCGGCGGAGGGTTCCGCTCGCTGAACGTGGCTCTGCGCAAAGAACTGGATTTGTACGTCTGCCTGCGTCCGGTGCGCTATTTTGCAGGCGTTCCCAGCCCGGTTCGTCATCCTGAACTGGTGGATATGGTCATCTTCCGTGAGAACACCGAGGACATTTACACCGGCATCGAATATGAATACGGCACGGAAGAGAATGCCCGTTTTAAGCAACTGCTGAAAGAGCACTTCCCCAAAGACTACGCCAAAATTCGGTTTCCTGACACGGCAGGTATTGGCATCAAGCCGGTTTCGCGGGAAGGTACAGCCCGGTTAGTGCGGGCGGCAATTCGCTACGCACTGGAGAACCGGCGCCGCAGTGTCACCCTGGTGCATAAGGGCAACATCATGAAGTACACCGAAGGGGCTTTCCGCAATTGGGGCTACGAGGTGGCAGAGCAGGAATTTGGCGATCAGACCTACACCTGGGCGCAGTGGGAGCGCACCAAAGCCGAAAAAGGCGAGGATGCCGCCAACGCCGAACAGGACGCGGCATTGAAAGCGGGAAAACTGCTGATCAAGGATGTGATTGCCGATATCGTCTTCCAGCAGACCCTCTTGCGCCCGCGTGAATTTGACGTGCTGGCAACCATGAACCTGAACGGCGATTACCTCTCGGATGCCCTGGCGGCACAGGTCGGAGGGATCGGCATTGCACCGGGGGGAAACATCAACTACGTCACCGGGCACGCCGTCTTCGAAGCCACCCACGGCACGGCGCCCAAATACGCCGATAAGGATATGGTCAATCCCGGCTCGGTCATCCTTTCCGGCGAGATGATGCTGCGCTACATGGGCTGGACGGAAGCCGCCGACCTGATCATCCGCGGGATGGAAGGCGCAATTGCCGCCAAAACGGTGACCTATGACTTCCACCGCCTGATGGAAGGCGCTACCCTGCTCAAATGCTCCGAGTTTGGCGACGCCGTCATCCGCCACATGGATTAAACACCCCGTTCCAGAAAAAAAAGACAGGGTGGAAGCGTAGAAAAAACCGCTTCCACCCTGTTTGATGTTCAGGGATGGTGGGGATTCAGATGGTAAAGTCTTCTTCATGCCACATGCCGAAAGCGTCCGGATGCGGCAGATGGGTATGACGCAGGTGTTCTTTGCCGTTGCCCGGCACCAGATGCGGATGCTCCAGCACATGCGAACGCAGAACGGCTTCCAGTCGCTCCAGGCGGTCGCTGGAGCCGATCAGCGCCGGTTGAACCTGTTGACGCGCTTCTTCCAGCCGCTTTTCCAGCAGTTCAACCCGCTCGATGAGCGCCGCAACGGTCGTACCGATGGTATCCGGCAGGACGTTGTGATTTAAATCGGGTGCGGCAGTCTGCGGGCGGTTACGCACCACCACCTGACCCGGCACGCCCACCACCACGGAGTTGGGCGGGACGCTTTTCACCACCACGGCATTGGCGCCAATGCGGCTTCCCGAGCCCACCGTGATCGCGCCCAGAATTTTCGCCCCTGCTCCCACCACGACATGATCTTCCAGGGTGGGATGACGCTTGCCCTTCTCCAGACTGGTGCCCCCCAGCGTGACCCCATGATACAGGGTGACATCGTTGCCAATTTCGGCGGTCTCACCGATGACCACGCCCATGCCGTGATCGATGAAGAAACGCCGTCCAATGGTCGCGCCGGGGTGAATTTCGATGCCGGTCAGGAAACGCATCACGTGCGAAAGCCAACGTGCAAGCGTCTTGAATCCCCGCCCCCACAGCCAGTGGGCGATGCGGTGCCCCCACACGGCGTGCAGTCCCGGATAAGCCACCAGAATCTCGAATACACTGCGCGCCGCGGGGTCCCGCTCAAATACCGAGGCAATATCCTCACGCATCATTTGGAAAAACTTCCCCACCATACTACCACCTCTGTAAAAACTAATCCGCTAAATCGGCGAACAGCGCGGTGCTGAGATAGCGCTCGCCGAACGAAGGAATGATGACCACGATAAGTTTGCCGGCATTTTCGGGACGCGCCGCCACCTGAAGCGCCGCCCATGTGGCTGCCCCGGAAGAAATCCCCACCAGCAACCCTTCCATCTTTGCCATCTTGCGCGCCGTGGCAAAGGCATCTTCGGCTTTGACGCGCACAATCTCATCGTAGATTTGCGTGTTCAACACATCGGGGATGAACCCTGCCCCAATCCCCTGAATGGGGTGCGGACCTTTCTGTCCACCTGAAAGCACCGGGCTGGCATCGGGTTCCACGGCGATCATGCGCACCGAGGGTTTGCGCGCCTTGAGCACCTCACCCACGCCGGTAATGGTTCCACCGGTGCCTACCCCTGCCACCACCATATCCACCTGACCATCGGTATCGCGCCAGATTTCCTCGGCAGTGGTCTTGCGGTGAATCTCCGGGTTGGCTGGATTCTTAAACTGTTGCGGCATGAAGTACCGCGGATCGCTGGCGGCAATCTCCTCGGCTTTGCGGATAGCGCCTGCCATGCCCTCACTGCCGGGGGTGAGGATCAGTTCGGCGCCATAAGCCCGCAGGAGCATACGGCGTTCCTTGCTCATCGTCTCGGGCATCACCAGCACACAGCGATACCCACGCGCCGCGCACACGAACGCCAGCGCAATCCCCGTATTCCCGCTGGTGGGTTCGATGATAATCGTATCCGGTTTGATCAGCCCTGCCTGTTCGGCGGCGTTAATCATTGCCACACCAATGCGATCTTTGACGCTTTTGGCGGGGTTGTAGTACTCCAGTTTTGCCACCACAGTGGCGACGGCACCGGCTTCCTGTGCGATGCGGTTCAGGCGCACCAGCGGGGTGTTGCCGATCAGTTCGGTTGCATCGTTTGCAATGCGCATGGTTTGGTACTCCTTCGATAAAGAGATCTGGTTGGTTCCGGTATTCATAACACTCCTTTAAAAAGCACAGCCAGCAGAAAGAAAACGAAAAGACAGCGGAGAACCGCTCAAACATACTTGCGTATGCGGGGCTGTTCTCCGCTGCCTTCGCTCTGCTGGCTGTTTCTCAGGGATTAACGGCTCTAGCGAGGCAGGGATCCCACGCCCCGCCTCGGACACATGCACGCCAGAACCATCAATCTACCTTCGTTGACCATCTTTCTCGAATTATAGAACGGTTTAGGAGATTGTCAAGGGAATTTTTACGATTCGTATAAGAAAAAATGCGGAAATTTTCTATAATCAAGGAGGAAATGAACCGGGAGGACAGCCATGAAACTGGGCAAAATGGAAGCGCCGGTGCGTCTGGCACTGACCTTCTTTCAAGCCTGCAACCGGCAGGCAGTGGAAGACCTTGCAGCGCTTTTCAGCGAGGATTGTCGTTTTGAAAGTCCCGCTTCGCCTTGCGGAGAAGCGCTGTGCGGGCGAGATGTCATCGCCGCCTACTGGCGGGATTTCTTCTCATCCCACCCTGAAGTGCGTTTTGAGGTGCAGGAAGTCTTTGGGTTGGGTTTCCGCAGTGTGGCACGCTGGACTTGCCGCTGGCAGGATCCCAACGGGGAGCGGCACACCCTGTGCGGGATGGATGTTTTCCGAATCGCCGGAGAGGTCATCTGTGAGCAGGTCTCATTTGCGAAATCGGGAAAACCAACCGAAACGGCATGAAGCGCTTCCGTTCGACATTTTGAGAGGCAAAACATGGGTGTTTCTATCGGGCTGGACATCGGCGGGACAAAATTCATGGCGGCTTCGGCGACACGGGAAGGAAACATTCTGCGGCGGGAATGCCCTTCTCGAACAAGCCGTGCAGGTGATGCAGGAGCATCTGAAAATCGTCCCTGCCCCACAAGTGGAATTGAGCCCGTTAGGGTACGATACGGCTCTGTTCGGCGCGATTGCCACTGCGATTCACGGGCTGGAAGATTGAACCATCCCGAATCATCCCCGGTGGAATGAACATTTTCCTGTCCTTTGATTGACCGATTTGCACGGGTGCGGACATCCAGCCCCGATTCATGCGGTATAATGTACCCCATGTCGGAAATGGATGTAGAGAACACTCAGCCTTCTCGCCCTCGCGAGTCGCTGGAAGACACACAACCCAATCGCATACCGGTACCGCCGGAACCCTCCGATTCACTGCAGGAAGAGGGCATGATTGAACCCGAGACCCAGCCCCGTCGGCGCTCCCTGCGCGGATGGGTGATTGCCGGGGGAATTGTTCTGATTCTCTTATTGGGTGGTTTGGGAACGTATCTGGGATACCGCGCCGCTCAGGTTGCCCGTTCCCAGATGTCGCGCGAACAAATCGTCACGCTGGCAACCGAGCAGATGGTGCTGGCTCAGCAGGATCTCGAGCAGGGACGTTTTCAGAATGCCCGTCGGCGTCTGGAGTACATCATCTCACTCGACCCGAACTTCCCCGGGGTGCAGGAAAAACTGGCAGAGGTGATGATTCAGGAAGCCTTTTCGCTCACCCCAACTGCAACCGTTGCCCTGGCAACCAGCACGCCTACCCCTACGCCCGACTTCCGCGGCGAGGAAGAGATCTTCAACAACGCCCGACAACTGCTGGCGCAAAAAGAATGGTTTGCCGTGCTGGATATGCTCGACGCCCTGCGCAACAAAAACCTGACCTACCGCGCCGTGGAAGTAGACGGCATGTACTACATTGCCCTGCGCAACCGCGGGCTGGCAAAGATCAACAACGGCAATCTGGAAGGCGGTTTGTACGATCTGGCGCTGGTAGAGCGCTTTGGACCGCTGGATGTGGATGCGCAAGGCGTACGCAACTGGGCGCGCCTGTATCTCACCGGGGCGGCATACTGGGGGGTGCGCTGGGATCAGGTCATTTTCTACTTCTCTCAAATCGTTCCCGCCTACCCGGGTTTGCGCGATGTCAACGGCGTCACCGCGCTGGAACGCTACCGCACGGCGCTGATCAAATACGGCGATCAACTCGCCGCCGAGGGAAAATACTGCGATGCCCTAAAACAGTATGAAGCCGCTCAGCAGGTAGCGCCCGACGGCATGCTGGAGCCCACCATGACGGCGGTGTACAATCTGTGCTACGTCCAGCCCACCGAGACGCCCACCCTGCCGTTCACGCTGACGCCAACACCCAGCCCGACCGGCGCAACCCTTCCGCCAACCGATACGCCCACAACACCGGCTCCCAGCGAGACTCCGACCGATACGCCCACACCCTGACGAGGGGAGGAATGATGCAGGCACCTGCCTTTGCTCTGGCGCTGGCTTACTGGCTGCACATGCTTGCCACCGTGCTCTGGCTGGGGAGTTTGAGCGCACTGGCGGTGCTGGTCATTCCTGCCGCACGGCGCGCCCTGGATGCCTCTGCGTATGCCGCTCTGCTGGGCACCCTGCAGGAACGCCTGCAACCGCTGGGATGGCTTTCGCTGGCGGTGCTGATTGCCACCGGCATGTTTCAGATGAGCGCGCACCCGCGCTACACCGGATTCCTCGCCATTGAAAATTCCTGGGCGGTTGCCATTCTCATCAAGCATCTGGTCATTGGGGGGATGGTGCTGATCAGCGCCTACAACACCTGGGGGTTGCTGCCACGCCTGCGTCGTATGGCAATCCTGCGCGCTTCGGGAAAATCTCTCGATGAATCCCAACTGGCACAGGTTCAGCGGCAGGAACGGCTTCTACTCACCCTCTTGCTGATCTTCTCGGTGCTGGTGCTGGCGTTCACTGCAATGGCGCGGGCGGTGTCCTGAATCAGGGCGTCTCTTCGGGGATGGGCACAAGGGTGGTTTCTCCGGGGGTGTAGTGCCATACCAGCCTGCCGGGGAAGAACTGCATGACTTCCCGGTTGAGGATTTCTCCACGATCAATAATGAACACAAACTGCGAATCGAACAAAGGACTGCTCAAATCCAGCAGGCGCCCGTACTCGATCCATTTCCTTTGGGGATGCACAATCACCAGCGTGGGGGGCATCTGCTGTGCCTCAGGAGAGAGGAAAGGCGCTAAATCGGAAGCGCGGACATCGTACAATCCCACCAGCATGGACAGACGAATGGGCAGGTAGAGGGTCAGGTTAGCGGCGCACAGGAGCATCACGGTGAACATCACCACACTCAATCCCAGTCGATTGCGCCAGTCCCAACGAACGGCGCGTCCCTTTCCGCTCACCCAACCGATCAGCCAGCACACGCCGGCGGCGTTCAGCAACATGGCTCCGGGTAAACCCTCATAGTAGTAGCGCGGTCCGTACAGCCAGGCAGGGGTCCAGTACAGGTTATAAACCGCCACCAGCGCGAGCAGGACGCCCACCGGCAGTAACGCCTGCGGGCGTTTGCGCAGGGCAATCAGCCCAAAGGGGAAGAACAGGTATGAGAGGTAGGGCCAGCCCATCAGGTCGTGACTGCCCACACCCACACTGAAGCGGGTATGGAACCATGCCTGCGCCAGAGTATGGCCGCCTTCCTTCACACCCACACCGGGACCAAAACCGATTTTGTCGTACTCCCACCACAGCAGGTAAGGGTTCAGGAAGGGGTCGCCGGTGACCGCGTACTGCCAGACAAAGTAGAGCAGAGAAACCAAACCGGCAATCATGCCAAAGATCAGCAGGCGCCAGCGCAAGCGTGCGCCGCCGCGCCACAAGATCATGAGAGCATGCACGCCAAACGGCAAAGCCACGCCCACCGCGGTCAGCGGGCGGGTGAGCGCCAGCAGTCCCATGCTCAGCCCGGCAACAGGCAGAGACAACCAGCCGGGGACGCGCGAGGGGAAGAACGCATCCAGCCAGGCATGGGTGAACGCCAGTGTCAGAAAGAGCGCCCAGGGATGGTTGAGCAGAGAACCGCTGTTCATCAGGTAGAAGGGCGAAATCACCGTAAAAAGCGCCGCCAGCACTCCCACGGGGGCGCTCATCAGACGCCTGCCCAGACGGTAGATGAGCCACACGCTCAGCCCAGCCAGAAACGGGTTGACCCATGCCCGGGCGTTCATCCGCTCGCCGAGAGCCAACACCACCGACCACGCCGGTGGATACTTGCTGGAGCGCTGTCCATGCGCATCCACCACGAAGGGCACCAGAAAGCAGGTAGGGCAGGGTGGGGTGGGCGTGGTCAGGGTAAATCCGCGGGCAATCAGGCGGGCTTGCCAGGTGTACGCCATCTCATCTTCAATGTGCGGAATGGCTTCAAAGATGCGAAAAGAGACCTGCGCGCTGGCGAAAAATCCCACCAGCGCCAGAAAGAGGGCTAATCCATCCCAGAGACGTTCGCGACGAAGCAAGGATGTGCTCATAGGGCTTGTGAGTTAAGACCGCACCAGTACTCCTGTCAAATCGTGGGTCATCGCACCGGTGATGCGCACCGGCACAATCTCACCGATGGGGGCTTCGCCTTCCACAAACACCAGCCCGTCAATTTCGGGGGCATCGTGAGGAGCGCGTCCGATGGCAATGCCCTTATCAAAGCCTTCGATCAGCACCGGCTGAATCTGTCCCACATAGGACTGATTGCGCGCCAGCGAGATGCGTTCCTGCACCTCAGCCAGACGGGCAAGCCGTTCCTGCTTCACCTCAGCGGGAATGGGATCGCCCAGCGGCTCGCTGGCAGTGCCTTTCTCAAAGGAAAAGGTGAAGATGCCCACGTGGTCAAACTGGATCTCCTGAACGAAATCCAGCAGGGTTTGAAATTCCTCTTCGGTTTCGCCGGGGTAGCCCACAATAAAAGTGGTGCGCAGTGCCAGTTGAGGGATGGCGGCGCGCATCTTTGCCAGCGTCTGATACACCCATTCCATGTTGGCGGGGCGCCGCATCCGCCGCAGGGTTTGCGGGTGGGCATGTTGAAGCGGCATATCCAGATACGGCACAATGCGCGGGTTGGTTGCCATGACCTCGATCAGGCGGTCGGTGACATAACCGGGGTAGGCGTAGAGGATGCGGATCCAGGGAATTTGCGGGGCTTCTCGCAGAATCCCTTCCAGCAGGGTTGCCAGCCCGTCCTTCATGCCCAAATCGTGCCCGTAATCGGTGGTGTCCTGAGCAATCAGCAGGAGTTCTTTCACGCCCAGTTCCTGCAACATGCGGGCTTCGCCCAGAATGACCTCAGGCGGGCGGCTGACAGCGGTGCCTTTGATGAGCGGGATGGCGCAAAAGGCACAGGGACGCCGGCATCCATCGGCAATCTTCAGGTAGGCGCTGGCGCCCTGAATGGCGGCGCGCAGGACGCCTTTCTCGTCCGTGCCAACGGTGGGGACATCGGGCAGGTGGTACAGGGGTTCGGGGTATTTCCGTCCGGGGCGTAACTGCTGAACCAGATCCACAATATCCATCCAGCGGCGCGTGCCCAGAATGCCGTCAATGCCCGGCACTTCCTGCGCCACTTGCTGGCGGTAGCGTTCGGTCAGACATCCCGCCGCCACCAGCAGTTGGTGCTTTTGTTTATGGCGCGCCAGATCCTTGAGAGTCTCTAGCGATTCCTGACGGGCAGGACCGATAAACCCGCAGGTGTTGACAATGAGCAGGTCGGCTTCCTTTTGTCGGTCGGTTGGCTCAAAGCCCGCCTGTTCCAGCAAATTCGCCATGGACTCAGAATCCACGGTGTTTTTGGCGCAACCTAAAGAGATGAGATAAAAGCGTTTGCTCATAACCTACCTGTAATTCTTATGGGATGAATGGCGTAATGGTCGGCGTTGCCAGCAGAGGAGTGGGCGTGGGCGTCGGCGTGACCTGCGGCGTGGCGGTGGGGGTAGCGGTGGGCAACGGCGTGGGGGTGAGAATGCCCTGCTGGGTGAAGGAAAGGCGCAGAGGCTGCCCTCTCTCGCCCAACACACCCAGATCCTGCTGGTTGTAGTAAATCTGCAGTGCGGCGGCGTTGCCGCAGATGACCTCAATGCCCTTCTCCGCCGAGAAGGGATAGGCGTTGCCGGGGATAGTCCTGCCGTTGAACGCCACTTTGCCATCCACAATCACCCGCAGAAAGGCGCGCTGACGCGCAATCAGGTACACCTGCACCGGCGCGTTGCTGATGGGCGCAACCGTGGGATTGGGCGTACCGGCAGAGACATTGACCGGCTCCGGGGCGGGGGTGCTTTCGCCCTCAACCGGCGTTTCCTGCGGGACGGGCGTAGAGGGAAGGGCAGGCGCTCCCAGGGTGGGGCTGGGCGTGGCAAGCAAGACCTCGCTGATGGACGGCAGAGTGGCTTGCGCCGTGCGGGTACGCTCGGCGGTGATCCGGCTTGCCGTCCATGCCACAAACAGGAAGAGCGCCAGAATCAGCCCACCGCCGATGAGCAAATCGGGTGTCACCCAGCGTTTGATGTTGCTGATGGGTTTGGCACGCGGCGCGCTGGGACTGGCGGTGCGAATGGTCTGCTCGATGCGCCGCTGTTGCAGGGCTTCGGCAAAGCGGTTGAGCAGGGCTTCGGTATCGAGGCGCAGAAATTCGGCGTAGTTCTGGAGCATACCCCGTCCCTGCACCGGCGAGGGCAACTGTTCCAGTTGTCCGTTCTCCAGCGCCTGCAGATAACGGGCACGGATGTGGGTAAATTCCTCGACATTGGCAATGGAAAAGCCCAGCATCTCCCGCTTGCGGCGCAGGTCTTGACCGATTTCTTTCAATAGAATGGCAGAGGAAGAAGCGCCCACAGAAGGGATAGCAGGAGCCATGTCGGTTGGGAATGACGGTTCCGGCTCGGCAGGGCGCACCGCAGGCGCTTCAACCGGGGCGGGGGTGGGCGCAGGGGCTTCTACTGGTTCAACTCTGGCTGGAGGGTGAGGTACTTCGGCTGACGTGGCAAGCGGTTTTCCTTCCCACTGTGCCAGCACTTCCTCAACAGGCAAGCCCAGAAAATCGGCATAGAGGCGTAAAAAGCCCTTGCCCTGCACCCGAGAGGGGAGGGCTTCAAGGTCATCTCGTTCCAGGGCTTCAAGGTAATGCACCCGCACGCGGGTCGCCTGGGAAGCCTGTTCGAGGGTAAGGTTCTTTTGTAGCCGGGTTTGCCGAAGTCGTTCGCCTACCGAAAGCGTCATACCCAAATTATCCTGAACATCCAAATTATAACCGGCTGGGCGTTCCTCTGCGCCCCCTGTTTATGGGGCAGTGCGGGAACCGCACCCAGCCGGTCTGGTCATTTCTGCAAAAAGCAGGGAAAATCAGGCGGTTTCGCCCTCACCGGAGGCAGTTTCTTCCACCGGCACGTTGGGGGTCTCACCTTCGCGGTGAACGATGATGTTGATTTCGGGCACCAGATCCACCGTCAGGCGCACATGGGCTTTGAACTCGCCCAGATTGCGGATGGACTGCGCTTCGATCTGGTGGCGGTCAACGGTAATGCCCAGTTTTTTGGAGAGCGCTTCGGCAATCATGGCAGGCGTGATGGAGCCGTACAGTTTGCCCGTCTCGCCAGCGCGGGCGGCAAAGGTGAGGTACTGTCCCTGAATGCGCTGAGCCAGACCACTCATTTCCTGATTGAGCGCTTCGCGCTGTTTGGCGGCGCGGGTGCGGATGCTCTCTGCCATCTTCAGGGCGCCGGGAGTAGCCAGCACAGCCAGTCCCTGCGGAATCAGGTAGTTGCGTCCGTAACCATCGGCGACCTTTTTGACATCGCCTGCACGACCCAGTTTGTACACGTCTTTGATCAGTAAAACTTTCATCTCACAAGCCCTTTCTGTAGTTGAAATGTCTCCGGGCGAAGGGTACAACGCCCTGAGCCGAGCCAGTATACCAGCGAAACGCGATTCCGTCAACGAGTTTTCCGACCGGCGGTATGCGCCAGAGTCATCCGGAAAGCATGGACGACGCCTGTCCCGAACTCATGCCACAAGCCGCGGCGTAGTCATCCAGCGTTTCCAGAATGTGCGCCCGAATCCAATCCTGTGGGCGGTTGGAAATCTCTCCCATGCGCACTTTGTGATAGGCTGACGGCAGGTACTGACTGAGAAGACTCAACGGCGGCGGATACGCCATCAGGTTCGCAAGCAGTCTCTGCACGGCTTCCTGCACGGCGGGCACATGCCAGTAGTAGCGGATGCGATCGCTGAAACTGTAGCGGCGCGCCAGAATCTGTTCATCGGGAGTGCCGGGGTAGTATCCCTGCCAGTAACGCGGATCGTCTGCCATCACCTGTTCAAGGATGTCGGTCAGGTGGGAAAGGGACGTGGTTTGTGCGTTCAGCGCTTCCCGCTCGATGTGCTCCAGCGCAAACAGGGCTTCGCGGTAGGCAAAGGTCAGCGCCGGACCGACTTTGAGGATGGCGAAGTGGTCTTCCACCAGCGCCCGCAGAGAGGCACGGGTTTGATAATCGGTGGAGTGGGCTTCGTACACCATCCCGGGCACAGTTTCGATGAACGCCTTCAGCGGAGACGCCGCTTCTCGCCGATAATCGTGGATGCTGGCAATGCCGAACTCCACCCCCGGCTGAACCACCAGCGCGATGACACGCTCCCACACAGGAGCGAGTCCCGCCTGAGCGAATGCCCGCTGGAAAGCCTCCAGCGCCGCGCGGGCTTCCTGTGGAGAAGTGACACGCAGTCCTTCCTCCTGTGCCTGCGCTCCACCCGGTGGGGGCACTTCACTGCCGATGACGTACACCGGCTTGACTGCGCCAGCGGCGGCTTCGGCTGCGGCGCATAACTGCGCCGCCCGTTCGGCAATGCGCTCCAGCGGAAGCGGGACGCCGGGGGCATCATCGGCGCAGGGCATGGACGCGTCCAGATGGATCTTGGTGTAGCCCGCACGCACATACGCCTGCACCATCTCCACGGCTTTCGCCATGGCTTTTTCTGCGGGTTGTGCCCGCCATGGGTATGGTCCCAGATGATCTCCACCCAGAATGACCTGAGACGTCGGAACGCCTTCCTGCGCCAGCAGATTTTTCAGGAAAACCACAAAGTCAGCGGGAGTCATTCCGCTGTACCCGCCTTCTGGATTGACCTGATTGCAGGTGGTCTCCACCAGCAAAGGCGCGCCGGTCTGACGAGCAAGGGAACAGGCGGCGCTCAGCACGGCAGGATGGGCAGAGCAAATCGAGGGAATCCCCCACGCCAATCCGCGCTTCTGGGCGGCGACCATCTCTCGAAGCGGTGCAGGCGTGCCGAAGGTCATGCTTCCCCTTTCTTCAGCACATCCAGCGCCTCGGCGAGGGTGGGCTGAGCCGCAGTCCCCCCCGCGGCACGGGTGGACAGGCTTCCGCAAACCACCCCCATGCGCAGACACGCTTCCAGCGTCCAGCCGTGCAGAACCCCGTACAGGAACCCCGCGTCGAAGGAATCGCCCGCGCCGACGGTATCCACCACCTCTACGGACAGCGCGGGCACCTGCGCCATGTGCCCATTCTGCACGCCAACGGCTCCGCGCGCGCCCCATTTCATCGCCACGGTGCTCACCTGCGCTCCCAAAACTCTGGCGGCTTCTTCAGGGTCGTCCACGCCCGCCAGCGAGCAGGCTTCGGTTTGATTGGGCAGGAAGACATCCGTCCAGGGCAGTAACTCCCGGATGCCCTGCCAGGACTGACCGGGGTCGTAGTTGGGGTCGAGCGACGTGGTCAGCCCTAAACGGCGGGCACGGCGGAAGAGATCGGGCAAGCCCGACTGCAGAGCCGTCTGCAGAAAATACGAGGCAATGTGCAGGTGGCGCGCCTGCTGGAGCAAATCATCGGTCACCTCATGGGCGGTCAACGAGGCAATCAATCCGGGGAAGGTCAAAATGGCGCGGTCGCTCCCGCGGTTGAGGATGACGCTCAGACCGGTTTTCTCGCCGGGCACCACCTTTACAGCCCGGATGTCAATGCCGCATGCCTGCATGGATTCCAGCATGAAGCGCCCAAACAGGTCATCTCCGCATTTGCCAGCAAAGGCTACCCGCAAGCCCAGACGCGCCGCTCCACAGGCAAAGATGACCGAAGAGGAGCCGATGGTCAAATGGGCAGAGTCCACGCACTTTTCCACCTGCCCAAACACCGGTTCCACATCGCCGGTCAGAATCAGGTCGGGATTGATCTCACCGGCGACCAAAAGGTCAAAGGCTCTGGAAGGAGCATTCCCACTGGACATAGGCTCTCAGTACTGGCGGTACCAGTCGAACGGTGCGCTGGCGGTGTACACCTCGGTAAACGGTCGCGCCAGCGCCAGACACAGGGCGGTCAGGCGTTCCAGGCGCGGGCGAGCCGTCTGGCGCAGGAAATCCAGCCGGGCGCTTCCCTCAAGAGGTACGGCTTCCTGCCACACGGCTCGTCCCACGGCAATGCCGCTGGCACCGGCGCGGCAGGCAACCTCTACCTGCTCCAGATACGCTTCAAAAGACACCGCCGCAGACAGCAAAATCCACGGAACCTGACTTGCCTGATGCAGTTCGGCGCAGGCATCGGCGAGGCAGGTCAGGTCGGTGTCATCGGTCGCCTGAGGCAGTTCGGCTTTGAGCAAATCCACGCCGGGGATGGCGGTAAGGCGCCGCGCCGTCTCGATCACCACCCGGCGCTTTTCCTCGCCGGAGAGGCGCTCACCCTGCAGTGGGTAGGACAGAGGTTCGAGCATCAGCGCCAGATCAGCCCGCTGACATTCAGCGGCAACCTGAGCAACAAAGGTCTCAATTTCTCCTGCCGTTGGCGCATCCGGATGGTAGTACACCAGCAGTTTTGCCATGCTGGCACCCATGCGCTTGGCTTTTTCCACGCTCCAGCCGGGCAGGATTTGCGAACGACGGGCGTTGGGGTCGCCGGTGTAGCCGGTGGCTTCCAGCGCCACCACCAGACCGCGGTTGCCGGGCAGGGCACCGCTGGCAATGGCTTGCGCCGCCGAGACTTCCGGATCGAGCAGAACACCGGTCGCAAACGGCGCCAGTTCACCGGTCACATCCAGTTTGAAGCGGCTCAGTTCACCGTCATCCTGAAAGCGCGGGTTGGCACGGCGCAGATTCTGGCGGTGATCCAGCGCCAGAAAGGTAAACGTGCCTCGCACAGACGCGCAGGTTTGAAAGGAACGGAATTTGGCAATACTTAAGGCTTTCATACAACCTTTCCCATTCGAAATCCCATGATTAAGGACAAAACTTCACCCAGGCATCCAGTTCCCGGTGCTTCAGAATGGTGCTGAAGCCCAGTTGTCTGGATTGGCGGCAGAACGCTTCAAAATCGCCGGGCAGGTCGGTGTACTCAGCGGCAAAAACCGGCTTGCCCGCCTGAAGATACGGAAGCATGGTTTCGGCAATACCGTAGTAAAAATAATCCTCGGTGATGGCAAAGTCGAACACATTCACCAGATCTCCCACCATATCGGCGGCGTTCTTCTGCCCGATGGCAAGCCCTCGCCGATGGGCTTCTTCGGCGAGCCAGAGCGCAAACCTTAATTGATCTTCATAGGTCAGCGGGAAACCGGTGTCATTGGTGTAGATTTCCATGTTGTCGGGTTCGACGGCATCAAACCCTTTGGCTTTGCACAGATCCAGGCGTGCCCGCAAAATGGGCGCCAGTTTGTCCATCTGGCGGATATCCAGCCATTTTTCGCCCTGCCAGCCCTCGTAATCTTTTCCCAACACTTCCGGAGGAAACCGGTCTTTGTCGGGTCGCCAGTCTTCCCACGAGCCCACACTGATGTAGCAGATGACCTTGCGCCCTCTGGCATGCAGTTCATCCAGGATGGCTTGATCCACGTACAGGTCAACATCATACACATCGGCTTCGATGGTGGTGTCAATCTCGTTGTTGCCGATTTGCCATTGCCAGGTCAGCCCCGCGGTGGGACGCCACCAGGTGGCGGCAGTCGAAGAGGGCTTTTCGGACAGGGTAGATGGCGTCATCTCCGGTCTCTCCGTAGATTCAAAACCGGCAGGATGGACGGAAGACAGCCCACATCCAGCCTGAAAAAAGAACAGGCTCAACACCCATAGGGCAAGGCATCGGACGCACCTACACACGGTGAATCTTGAACTGTGGCAGATAATCCCTGTGCACGGCAAACAATTCGTTGGTCATCTCACGGATCTCCGCCAGGGAAAGCACCGAGGCTGTGAGTGGATCGTGGCAAATGGCGCGGTACACCATGGTGGGATCACCGGCAATGGAAGCCTGCACCGCCATTTCCTCGATGCCGCTGGAGAGTTGCGTGAGCAGGGCGCATTCGGGTGGCAGCGCGCCGACGTGAATGGGATGGAAACCGGCACGATCCACGTACACCGGCACTTCCACACAGGCGCCCTCGGGCAGATTGGTGATGAGGTGGGTGTTGCGCACGTTGCCGTTGAACTTAAACGGCTCACCGCCCTTCAGCGCGTTGATGATATACGCCGCATATTCCTCGCCGCGCTTCAAATCTTCGGGAGTGAGCGGAGTTTCCAGACGCTGTCGCACCTGATCCTGCCAGGTGGCTTCGTTGCGCTGGTATTCTTTGAGAATGTAGGCATACTCGCCAGGGTTCCAGCCAGTGCCGTGTGTGCAGTACTTCTCGATCAGGTCGGGGCGCTTGCGGAACCACCAGTTGTACTCCGAATTATGTCCGCTGGATTCGGTCACGTAATACCCTAATGCCAGGAACATCTCGTTGCGTACGATTTCCTCGTTGTACACTTCGGGGCGTTCGATCACGGCTTTGCGGATGAGCGGGTAGGCATCCTGCCCATTCCACTTAAACTCCAGATACCATGCCTGATGGTTGATGCCCGCACACACGTAATCAATTTCTTCATAAGGTGCGCCAATCCAGCGCGCCAGCATCATGGCAGTGCCCTGTACCGAGTGGCACAATCCCGTGACAGTGATAAAGGACTGCTTTTGAATGGCAGAGACCAGCATTGCCATGGGGTTGGTGTAGTTGAGCAAAACGGCATTGGGACAGTACTTTTCCATGTCGCGGACGATGTCCATCATCGGGTTGATGGTGCGCAAGAAGCGGAAAATGCCGCTGGGACCGCGGGTATCGCCCACGTTGATGTCCACGCCGTACTTCTTGGGAATTTCGATGTCGTGCCGCCAGACCTCGGTACTGCCCGCCAGGATGGTGGTCAGCACCACGTCGGCGCCTTTCAGGGCTTCGGCACGGTCAAGGGTGGCAGACACGGTGGCAGGACGCTTGCCCGCGGCGATCAGTTTCTCCACCTGTCGTTTTGCCCATTCCAGCCGTTCGGGGTGAATGTCCATCAGAGCGATGTGGGCATCTTCCAGCAGGGGGAAGGTGAGAATGTCACGCACCAGTTCGCTGGTAAATCCCAAACTGCCTGCGCCGATAAAAGTAATCTTGGTCATAAACACTCCTGTGATGCCATGAAATTTAACGTTTGACGCCCGTCAGGGCAATGCCCTCAATGAAGAAACGCTGTGCAAAGAAGAAGACGATGAGCAGCGGCAGGATGCTGATCAGCGCGCCTGCCATCAGCACGGTGAAGTTGCCGCCGCGGGTCATTTGAGTCTGGAACAGTGCCAGTCCTACCGTCAGGGTGGTGTTGGGAGCGGCGGGCATGTACACCAGAGGTCTCAGCAAATCGTTCCACGCTCCCTGAAAGGAAAAGATTGCCAGCGCCGCCAGGGCGGGTTTGGCAAGCGGCAGGTACACCTGCCAGTAGATTTGCGGCAGGGTAGCGCCATCCACCCGCGCCGCATCCACCAGATCGCGAGGGATGGTCAGGAAGTACTGCCGCAAGAGGAAAGTGCCAAAAGCGCCGCCCCAGAAGGCGGGCAACCACAACGGGATGCTGGTCCCGACCAGTCCAAGCCACGAAAAGATGATGAAATTGGGAATCAGGGTCACGTGAAACGGGATCAGCAGGGTGAGCAAAAGCAGGGTGAAAAGCACATCTCTGCCTTTGAAGCGCACCACGGCAAAGCAGAACGCCGCCATGGAACAGGTGAGCAGTTGCCCAAGGGTGGTGAGCAGGGCAATCACCGCGCTGTTGAGGAACAACAGCGGGAAACTGATGTCGCGGTAGGCAAAGAGTGCCTGAAAATTCCTCAGGGTAAAGGTGGGCGGAATGAACGTTTTGGTGAACTGATCGGCAGGTAACTTAAAAGAAGTGGAGACCATCCACAGGAACGGAGTGACCATACCCACCGCACCGATGAGCAGGATGAGGTACGTCAGGGCGTCGATCAGTCGGGTTTGTGCGCGTTTTCCCATACAGGTCTCCTTCCTACTCATACACCACAAAACGCTTTTCCAGCCACAGGTACAGTCCCATCAGGACTGCCACAATGAGGGTCAGTTCGATGGCTTGTGCGCTGGCACCACCGTAATTGGAGAAGTGCCAGGCGTTACGGTAGATGGAAAACACCACGACTGGCACGGAACTATCGCCCTGACCGCGGCGGGTGAGCATGTAAATATAATCGTATGCCTGAAAGGCATTGATGGTTGAAATGAGGGTCTGGAAGAAAATACTCGGGGTGATGAGCGGCAATGTAATGCGGAAGAATTTCTGAATGCCTTTTGCCCCATCCATTTCGGCGGCTTCGTAGTACTCCTTGGGAATTGCCGTGAGACCTGCCAGAAAGATGATCATGCCCTCGCCGATGGCACCCCAGATGTTGACAATGGTGACCGAGTACAGCGCCATGTCGGTGCACAACCAGCACACCGGCTTCATCCCAAGGCTTTCCAGAAGATAGTTGAGCAAACCAGTATCTTTGCCATAAATCATCTGCCAGACCAGAGCGGTCGCGACCGCCGAGGTGACCGCCGGCAGGTAATACGCCGTTCGGAAGAACGATATGCCCTTCAATCCACGGTTCATCAGAACCGCCACCAGCAGGGAGACGATCACCACTCCCGGGACGTACATGGCGGTAAACCGCACCGTGTTCATCAGAGCCGTGAGGTATTTGGGATCCCTGAACAGGGCTACATAATTGGCAAAGCCAGCCCATTGAGGCGGGGTGAGCAAATCCCAACGGGTGAAAGAGAGCGCCAGCGTTGCCAGCAGCGATCCAAAAGCGCTGAAGAACAGTCCAAACAGCGTGGGGGTGAGCATTGCCCACAGCCAGAATTTTTCCCGACCAAGAGGTTTGAGACCGGCTTCCATAAAATTTGCTCCAAGCCTGCCCCCCGCAGGATCAGAAATGCCAGTGCGGGGGGCAGGAAAACAGGGAAGGGTTACTTATTCTTCGCCAGCACTTCGTCTGCCTGTTTGACGACTTCATCCAGTGTGGCATCCAGTTCGGCTTCACCAGTCCATACCACGCTCATGCCGTCGCCGATCACCGAGGACCATTCCTCGTAGCCCTTGAAGGATGGCTTCATGCGGGCGAACGCCAGCGAATCCAGGAAGACCTGATGGTTCACCTTAACTTCCTGCTCCAGGAAAGCAGGGCTTTCGGCAACCGACTTAAGCACCGGGCAGGCAAAGCCCAGTTCTGCCAGGCGGGTCTGACCTTTCTCGCTCAAAACAAACTTGATGAAGTTGAAACTTTCCTGCGGGTATTTGGTGGCTTTGGCAACCACAAACCCGGCGCTGTTGACGCTGGTAGCCTGTCCGGCAGGACCGGTCGGCATAGGCGCCACATCCCACTTGAAGGATGCTTCCGCATACCCGGGGATTGCCCAGTGTCCGATGGTGGTCATAGCGGCAACGCCCGCCAGGAAGGGATCGCCACCGTACTGCGCCGCAGTGTTGGCATCGGGCCAGGAGCCGTCCACGAAAATCATGTCATGGAACAGTTTCCAGGCTTTGCGGGCTTCCGGCGTGCCGATGAGGGTCTGGGTGGCATCCGCATTGATCACATCGCCGCCGTGCGCCCAAATGCCTTCGCTCCAGATTAATTCCATGTCCCACAGATCGGCATAGAAGCCGTACTGATCCACTTTGCCATCGCCGTTGGTGTCTTTGGTCAGTTTGCGGGCAATCTCACGCAAATCGTCATACGTCCAGCCCTGCTGGGGATAGGGGACGCCTGCGGCATCGAACATGTCCTTGTTGTAGAAAACCACAATGGTCTGGAAGTCGCGCGGCAAGCCAAAGTAGCCCTCGGGGGTTTCATAGGCTTTCAATGTAACCGGGTACAGCCCATCCAGCAACCCGGGGTTGGCATCCAGATAGGGCTTCAGGTTGAGCAGGACCCCACGGGACTGGTAATCCTTGTAGAGAGGGGCATCAATGGCGAAGATATCCGGTGGGTTGTTGGCGGCGAGCAGGGTTTTCAGTTTCGTCCAGTATGAATCCCAATCGGACACTTCCACACTGACCTTCACATTGGGATATTCCTTTTCGAAATCAGCCACGATTTGCTTCCACACTTCCAGTTCTGCCGGGTCTCCCCATGCCATGAAGCGGATCTCCGCCGCCTGGTTGGATGGGGCGGGAGTTCCGCCCGCCTGCGCGCAGGCGGTCAGAGCCAGAATGAGGACCAGAATCAGGGAAAACAGGGTGCGCTTCATACAACTTACTCCTTTCTTGAAACGTTACAACTTGACTACGGTATCCAGATGCGTGGGACGATCTGGATTCAACCCTTTCGAAAGCGCCCGTTCGAAGGCAATCCGCTGTCCAACGGGCAGGTAGAGAATGTTGCGGATTTCTTCCGCCAGTGAAGCCGGCAGGGTCAGGCGATGGGTGGCAGTTTCCGGGAAGAGAGGCGCATCGGCAAAAGCCAGATCCACCACCCTGCCGTGCAGGGCGAGCATATCTTCCAGCACAGCCCCTTCCATCTGCCCACTGCGGGTGGAACGTAAGCCGATGATGACGGCAGAGTCGGTAACCATGCTCTTGGGACCATGGCGAAACTCGAGAAAATGGAAAGGCTCGCTGTGGCTCAAACTCATCTCTTTCATCTTCAGGCTCAGTTCGCACGCCAGCCCATAGCGCGCCCCTGAGCCTAACCAGTAAAACCGGTCTATGGTGTGATCCCGTCCCAACCGACCTGCCAGCCCGGCAGAGTCTTCCAGAATCTGGGCACCCGCTTCGGGCAAGTTCTTCAGCGCGTCGAATAGATGGTCCTGTCCCGACCACAGGGTTGCCAGCGCCATCGTGCCGAGGTACAGGGTAGAAAAAGCCCGCGTTTGGGCTACCGACTGTTCCTGCCCGGATGGCAGGACGATATTCAAGGCGCCCATCTCCGCCAGTGGCATATCAGGGTAGCAGGAGAGGGTGATCAGATCACCGCGTCCCTGTTCGAGGAAAGCACGGCAGGCATGCAGGGTTTCACTGGTTTCTCCCGAACGGGAAACCGCAATCAGCAGGGTTTTCCCCCCGGAGTACACCACCTCGGGATTTAGCCAGAGTTCTGAGGCGGGGAATGCCCGCGCCAGTATGCCGGTCAGTTCCTGTGTGAGAGCGGCGGCTGACAGGGCAAGATAGTACGTGGAGCCGCAGCCGGTAAAGAGAATTTGCTGATACCGGTCGGGTTGAAAGCGCAGAATCTTCTGCCGGAGCGGTTTCAAGACGTCCAGAGCGCTTGCCCATGCCTGCGGTTGAGAAAGAATTTCCTGATAGGTAAACGTTCCCTGTTCCATCATGTCATCCCTGAATATGAAGAATTCGCCGGGCATTGCCAGCGTACACCTTTTCCAGCACTTCATCGGGAAGGAAGATGCCGTAGATGTACCAGCGCCCCTGCCAGGGGATTTCGCCCGGATTGTAGTTGAAGTACTCATCATCGGTTTCGAGGAACCGGTAGTAAATGCGGTACGTATCCAGGTCGGGACCGACATCGGTGCCGAAGAGGATGCGGTCGGCGTATTTCAGGAAAAAGCGCCGCGCTGTGTAGGGCTGACGTCCCAGTTCCCCCAGACGTGCGGCAATATCCACGTAGAAATTGGGACAGTCGTCGAGCACCTTACCCACCCAGGCAAGGTTTTCGGCATAACATCCGACATGCGCACCGATAAAGGTGACCTGCGGATGACGTTTGACCAGCCGATGAAGCGCGTTGACAATGTCCAGAAACGGCGGGAAGGGCGGACTGGGGAAGGACCACTCTGGATGGGCGCCCAGTTCCTCCCAGCGTTCGTTGGTTTCGTCAATCGGATCGAAGAAAGCCACCGGGTCTGCAATGTGAATCAGTACCGGCATCCCCAGTTCCCCGGCGGTCTGCCAGATGGGATCCAGACGAGGATCATCCACCGCTACCAGCGCGCCGGTATGATCGCGCACATGCAAACCAAAATTCTTCCAGATTTTCACCCCATCTGCCCCGCGCTCTTTTTGAATGCGCAGGCGCTGAGCCGCCCATTCCGGAAAGCGGTTGCCCAACGATTCCCACCGGCTCCAATCCACCCCGCCAAACACCGAAAAGCGCTCTGGAGCGCGGGCTTTAAAGAGATTCAGATGTCGGTCGAGAATGTCTTCTCCCCAACCGCCATCCAGATCCACGTAGTGCACCACACCCGCGGCATCCATACGGTCGAGCAGGGCGCTGATGGGCTTCTCTTCCCAATCCCCGCCAAAGGGGGGCGCCAGATGGTTGTGGGCATCGATGACCGGAAAACGCGGGCTTTCCACCACATGCTGTGGGGTGACCAGTTTGGGGCGAGGACGGTATTGTGAAAGAAGCATACGCACTCCGGAAAAATCTGAAAAAGATCAGGCAAGCAATACCCGAACGCCCAGTTCTTTCAGGGCGGCGATGAAACTTTCGTCTGTTTCCTGCGTGGTGATGAAGGTGTGAATGCTGGTCAGGGGGGCGAGGAAGGCAGTGGAAACGCGGCAGGTTTTGGTATGATCGGCAACCACGATGACCTCGCGCCCGATTTTGAGGATGGCGCGGTCGGTCATGGTTTCGGGCAGATAGTCGTTGGTCAAACCGTGTTCGAGATCCACGGCGCGCACGCCCAGAAAGACCTTATCGGCGCGCACTTCGCTGAGGGCTTGCTCGGTGATGTGACCGATGAAAGAAAGTTCACTATCGCGTAAAATGCCACCCAGACAGACCACCTGAATATTTTCCATGCCGGCAAACAGGTTAATGACCGGCAGGGAATTGGTGATGACGGTCAGCCCTTTGCGGTCGCGCAGGTTTTTAGCCACTTCCAGAACGGTCGTCCCGGAGCCGAGGAACACGGTTTCGCCGTCCTGTACCAGTCCAGCGGCGAGTTTGCCGATGCGGGCTTTTTCATCTGCCTGCTCCTGACTGCGTTCCAGTAAAGGCGGCTCTGGGGTGGCGTGCTGCAGGGGGATGGCGCCGCCATGCACCCGCTGGATCAACCCTTGAGCGGCAAGCGCTTCCAGATCACGGCGGGCGGTGGCTTCGCTGATGGAAAATTCTTCGCAAATTTGCGCAATCTTCAAGCGCTGTTGGCGCTGGAGCAGGGAGAGAATGGCTTGCTGACGTTCTACGTTCGAGAGGGAAGTTTCCACGATTTTCAATCACAATCAATCAAAAACAATCATATACCTTCAAATATTATGGAATGTTTTGCGCGAAAATTCAAGTCCCTTTGGGGGGTGATTTTTAGATAAAAAAACCGGCGGAGCCGTTAATGAACTCCGCCGGATCAAACCATGGGATGCGGTTATTCCCTGCGTTGCGCGTGCAGACGGGCACGCTCTTCCTCGACAATGCTGGCATCCAGTTTTTTGAAGAGGGGCTGCGGCGCCTGCAGGGGTTGTCCTGCCTGCAGGTTGCTGGGCTCCCACCTGCCAGAGGCATCGTTGGGGTCGTAAAGCAACACGGTATGCTCTCCCAGACCGTCCTGCACTTTCTGGGTGGTCTGTTTGCCAAACAGCGGCTTTTCGTACCCAAAGTATTGGTGCAGTTTCTCACTGCTGAAGGGCAGGAAGGGAGCCAGCAGGATTGAAAGACTGTCAATGCAGCGCAAGGCGGTGTAGACAGCGCGCGCCGCCGCCTGTCGGTCGGTCTTGATTTCCTTCCACGGCGCGGTCTGATCCAGATAGCGGTTGACCTCGGTTGCCAGCGCCATGGCGGTGCCCAGCGCATTGCGCAAATGCACGGCTTCCAGTTCTGCGCCCACACTTTCAAAACCGGCTTCCACCTTGCGCAAGATCTCCTCATCCAGCGCGGTGAGCGGACCGGGGTCAGGCACCCTGCCCTCGAAGTGTTTGACGGCAAACGAGAGCACCCGATTTGCCAGATTGCCCCAAGTCGCCACCAGTTCATCGTTGTTGCGCTTGTAAAAATCTTCCCAGTCCCAGTCGGTATCGCGCATCTCCGGCATGTTGACCGTCAGGTAGTAGCGCAGGGGGTCTGGGTCGTAACGGGAGAGGAAATCATGCCCCCACACCGCCCAGTTGCGACTGCCGGAGATTTTATCGCCCTCCAGATTCATGAACTGGTTGGCGGGCACATCGTAGGGCAGAACCAGTTTTTGCCCTTTTTCTCCGGCGAAAATTTCCATGAAGGTTTCACCCATCCCAAGCAGTTGGGCGGGCCACCAGGCGGCATGGAAGAAGATGTTGTCTTTCCCGATGAAGTAAATGGTGCGCGATTCGGGGTTAACCCACCAGTCCTTCCAGGCATCCCCCAGTCCGTGGATGCGCGCCCACTCTACGGGAGCGGAGAGATAGCCGATGACCGCCTCAAACCATACATAGAGGCATTTTCCTTCCCAGCCTTCAACCGGCACCGGAATGCCCCAGTCCAGATCGCGGGTGATGGGACGGCTCTTCAGTCCCTCGCTTTCGATCTGTCCCAGCGTCTGTCGGCTGACGGTTTCCCGCCAGTAGTGCTGACGTTCCCGCAAGAAACGGGCAACTTCCGGCTCCAGTTTGGAGAGATCCAGGTAGTAATGCTCGGTTTCGCGCAGTTCCGGAGTGGAACCATCCACCTTGGAACGCGGGTTGAGCAGTTTCTCGGGCTCCAGCACGTTTCCGCATTTGTCGCACTGGTCACTGCGGGCATGTTCATAACCGCACAGATAGCAGGTACCCTCGATATAGCGGTCGGGCAGGAAGCGATTCAAAGCCGGCGAGTACCACTGCGGGCGGGTTTCGGTGTAGAGGTAACCGTTCTTCAGCAGGGCAAGGAAAACGCTCTGCGCCACCTTGAAGTGATTTTCGGTGTGTGTGGTGGTGAAGAGGTCGTAGGTTAAGCCGCATTTCTGGAACAGATCCAGAAAGGACTCGTGAAAGCGTTTATAAACCTCTTCCACGGGCTTGCCCTCGGCATCGGCGCGCAGGGTGACCGGAGTGCCGTGCGAGTCGGTGCCGGAGACCATCAAGACGCGATTGCCCTTCAGGCGGTGGTAGCGGGCGACAATATCCGCCGGCAGGTAAGCGCCGGTGATGTTGCCAACGTGAATTTCAGCGTTGGCATAGGGCCAGGCAACAGCAACCAGAACAGGAGTGGACATAAGGCAACCTCGACAAAGACATAAAATTTTAGAAATGAAAACCCGGCGGGCACCGCCAGCCGGGCTGCAGGTTCGTTTCGAGGGCTACGCAGCCAGAACCGGCGGTGAGATTCGTCTCCCGCGCATCATCATGCTGCACATGCCCATGAGCAATGTTTCCATGGTGTTTTCCTCGTGGGCGTATGATAGCACAAAATTCATCCCTGAGCAATGAAAAACGGCGACAGAGTTCACCCCATGGATAGCGAACCAAAAAAATCTTGAAAAAATTGCCTCGTTTTCCCTTGACCTGGAGTCAACTCCAGGATGTACACTGGAAACGACAATGGATCCTATTCGGAGAGGAAAGGAATTCATAAAGTTCGCTTCACACCAGAATCAATCTCATCCATAACGTAAGGAGGAAAAAAATGGAATACACCAAATTGGGCAACACCGGTATGGACGTGTCCCGAATTTGCCTGGGATGTATGGGGTTTGGCAAAGCCCCTGGGTGGACTCATAACTCGTGGGCACTGGATGAAGAAGAGAGCCGGACCATCATCAAGAAAGCGCTGGACCTGGGCATTAACTTCTTTGATACAGCCAATATTTATGCCTATGGCGCCAGTGAAGAAATCCTCGGGCGTGCGCTCAAAGACTTTGCCCGGCGAGATGAAGTGGTCATTGCCACCAAGGTATGGGGCAGGATGCGTCCGGGTCCCAACGGCGGAGGGTTATCGCGGAAAGCCATCCTTAACGAAATCGACCAGAGCCTGAAGCGGCTGGGTACCGATTATGTGGACCTGTACCAGATTCACCGCTGGGATTACGAAACCCCCATCGAGGAAACCATGGAAGCCCTGAATGACGTCGTCCGTGCGGGCAAGGCACGCTACATTGGAGCCTCGGCGATGTATGCCTGGCAGTTTCAAAAGGCGCTTTACGTGGCTCAAATGCACGGCTGGTCGCGCTTTGTCTCTATGCAAAACCACCTCAACCTGATCTACCGCGAGGAAGAGCGCGAGATGCTCCCCCTGTGCCGTGATGCGAAAATTGGCTGCATCCCTTACAGCCCGCTGGCTGCCGGACGTCTGACGCGCGACTGGACCCCCGACAGTTCGGTACGCGCTCAGACCGATCCCGTTGCCCGACAAAAGTACGATTCTACGGCTGAGTCGGATCGTCAAATCGTGGTGCGGGTGGCTGAAATCGCCGAAAAACAAGGAAAGAGCCGCGCGCAGATTGCGCTGGCGTGGTTGTTGCAGAAGCAGCCGGTGGTTGCGCCCATCATTGGAGCCACCAAAATCTCCCATCTGGAAGAGGCGGTGGGCGCACTGGATGTGAAATTGAGCCCGGAAGAGGTGGCTTATCTCGAAGAACCTTATATTCCCCATCGGGTGGTTGGGGCACTCTAATCACAAGGTGAAAGAACCATGGAAACGGTTACTCTCAACAATGGAGTCAACATGCCCATTCTGGGATTCGGTGTCTTTCAGATCACCGATCCAGAGGAATGTGAACGGGCAGTGCTGGACGCGCTGGAAGTCGGTTACCGTCTGATCGATACGGCGGCATCGTACATGAATGAAGAAGCGGTTGGCAGAGCCATCCGGCGCAGTGGAATCCCGCGTGAGGAAATTTTTGTCACCACCAAACTGTGGATTCAAGACGCCGGATACGAGAGCGCAAAAAAGGCTTTTGAAAGGTCGCTGGCAAGGCTGCAGTTAGATTACCTCGACCTGTACCTGATCCACCAGCCCTTTGGAGACGTCCACTGCACATGGCGGGCAATGGAAGAACTGTACCGTGAGGGACGGATACGGGCAATTGGGGTGAGCAATTTCTTCCCCGATCGGCTCATGGACCTGATCATGCACCATGAAGTAGTGCCTGCCGTCAACCAGATTGAAACCCATCCCTTCCATCAACAGATTGAAACGCAGGAGTTTCTGCGACAAAACGGTGTACAGATCGAATCCTGGGGACCATTTGCAGAAGGACGCAATAACATCTTCCAGAACGAGGTCCTGCTCACAATTGCCCGGGCACATCAGAAAACCGTTGCGCAGGTCATCCTTCGCTGGTTGATTCAACGTGGCGTGGTCGTCATTCCCAAATCGGTGCGCAGGGAGCGAATCGAAGAGAACTTCAACGTCTTCGACTTTGAACTTTCCCCACAGGATATGGCGGAAATTGCCAGACTGGATACCCGACAGAGCCTCTTCTTTGATCACCGGGATCCTGAAATGGTGAAGCGTTTGGTGTCCATTAAACGCCCCATTTAGGCGGGAAGAGGGTAGTTCTCCATGACTGCAGACCCTGCCAGCAAGTCATTCCTGGCTGGCAGGGTCGCATACATTCTCACGGGTGCGGTATATGGGACAGTCACTTGAGGAGATGACATGATTAAAATCAGCGCTACCCTGAAAGGCGTTGGGTTTCTCGTACTCGCCCTGGTGATCAGTTCTCTTCAGCCTGTCGCCGTAAAGTGGATCGGAGGCAATTACCCCATTCTGGAAATGCTGTTGTTACGCACTCTGGTTGCCCTGCCACTCACATTACTCTTTTACCGTTATGAGGGACGGCGAGGATTGCCAGCCACCCGACACTTAAAAGCCGAAATTCTCCGCGGATTATTCCTCTTTCTTTCCTACACGACCTACATGATGGGCGTCATGGCTCTGCCGCTGGCAGAAGTCGAGACCATCCGTTTTTCCGGTCCCATCATCATCACGTTGTCCTCCATGTTTTTATTGGGTGAAAAGGTCGAGGTTCAACGCTGGCTGGCTTTATTGGTGGGATTTACAGGAGTACTGCTGGTTGTACGCCCCGGATCAACCACGTTTAATCCGGGTTCCATATTTATTCTGACCAGTGTGGTTTTTTATGCGCTAACCGTGATGTCCACTCGCACCCTGCAATCCACAGATAGCAGTGCCACCATGGCTTTTTACTCCTCGCTGGTTTATCTGGTTGCCACATTCCTGCTGGTACCCTTTACGCTGATCGTCGGAGAAATTCCCGGCGCTCACCCCAGTGTTGCCTTCCTCTTCCGCACATGGTCTCTGCCCTCCTTTGTAGATGGCTTGGTGATGGGTGGACTGGGACTGGTCTGGGCAGGCTGGATATACTTCATGACCAAGGCTTACAGCCTGGCGCAAGCCTCCCGCATAGCGCCGTTCGAATATTTATCTTTACCCATAAACGTGGTTTGGGGCTTTGCCCTCTGGCATGAAGTCCCCACTTTCCTTACAGTGATCGGTGCAGTCCTCGCCATATCGAGCGGTTTGTTGATTTTTTATCTGGATCAAAAACCAGGGCGAGCCATTTCATCTACCCGTTCTTCATGAAAAAAAAGCAGGCTTCACCAGATGGATACTGGTACATGACCTGCTCTCTCTATTCGGTGCGGATCGACCAGGGATTTATGCCCCTCCGCCTGCTCATCGAATCTCGGTCGACGCCGCAGATGCGATGAGACTTGTTTATGAAAGGGTTGCCATGCGTTGAATCGTCTTTTCCTGATCACTCCACAGCATCAACAAAGCCATCACGCAGAGGATGAGTTCAGAAACAGCCTCTGAGATCCAGATTCCGGTCAAACCAAACAGGCTGGATGACAGCCATAATACCGGCAGTTTAACCAGAAGCGTTCCACCCAGCGTGATGATCAGTGCTTCCTTTGCCCGACCCACGGATTGAAAATAAGCCGCCACCATCACGGAAATGCCGCTGACCGGAGAAGCCAGCGCCATCAACCGCAGGGCAGTCTGCCCTTCGGCAATGATCGTGGGCTCCCTGGAAAGCAAGCCAATCAGGACTGCCGGCATGAGCAGGCTCAGCACACATACCAGCACGCCATAGATGCCCGAAGCGCCGAGGGAATACAGGATAGTTTTGCGCACCCGATCCCATTTTCTTTGACCATAGTTGTACCCCAGGATGGGCTGCATTCCCTGCACGATGCCGGTTTGCGGCGTGTTCAGACTGGAAATGAGCCGACTGACGATGGCAAACACGCTCAGTGCGCTATCTCCTCCCATGGTTTTCAGCAAATTATTGGTGAGAATGACCAGCAAACTGGCACTCATGCTCTTTACAAACGAAGGGAAACCCACCGTGATGACCTCCCAAATGAGCCCCCAATTCGGTCTGAAATAAGCCAGACGAATCTGGTAGGAGCGGTTCTTTCGGAAGAAAAAGAAATACAAGCCCATCGCAGCAGACAGGGCTTGTCCCCCGATCACGGTTGCCAGCGCCGCTCCAGCGACGCCCATATGCAGCACCATGATGAACAGCCAGCCCAGGAAAGTATTGGCGATCACGGGAACGATCCACATGGTGGTTGAATAGCGGATATTGCCATCGGCTCGCACAATAGTCGAAAAACCGGTGCTGAAGATGGCGCCCAGAAAAATGATCCTGCCGTAGGAAATGGCATAGGGAGCAACGGTTTCGGTTGCCCCAAACAGATAGACAATGGGACGGATGAACAGCGTTCCAAAGACGGTAATGAGCAGCGCCACCGTCCAAAAGATCAAAAAGGTATTGGCAACCGCCTGAGCCGCTCGTTCGGGCTTCTTCTCTCCGAGCGCCCGCGACACCACCGATGCGCCCCCCGCCCCCACAGTCGTCGCCACCCCACCCAGCCCAATCAACACTGGCGAAATGATGGAAGCGCCGGCAGCCGCCAGCGAGTTAATCCCTACCGAGAGGAAGTAGGTATTGGTGACGCTGTAGATGGCATAAACCAGCAGTGCGAGGGTAGTTTGGGAAGACATTTCCCAAAGGAGGCTTCCAATCTTCTCCGTCCCCAAACGCTCCACGCTCGATGAACCAGCCATGGAAGGTTAATTCTCCTTCAACCATTTCATCGTCGGAACCATCAGGGTATAAGCCCAGTTGGCAACATCATCGGTATCGTAATGGCGATAGTAGCCTTCCGTCTTCGCCACCAGGGCAAGGTGCAGGGTGTAGAGGTGCATCCTTCGCTGCTCTTCATGGGTGAATTGCGTCTTGCCATACCCACGCATATAGCCGGTGACGCCCTCGCCAAACACCGGTCGGAACTGGGCTTCCATCAAGGGATCTCCCCACAGCACCCGTTCAAAATCGAGTAAGCCGGTGATATGACCATCTTCCACAAAGAAGTTCAGATCCCAGGCATCCCAGTGAACCATGTTTGGAGTGGTAACAGCCTCCAACGCGGGAGCATGTTTCTCAATCACAGCCCAAATTTCGTCCATCTTGAACTCCCAGTAATCGGCGTTTTTCCTGCGCCCATCTTCCAGCACCGAATCGCAGATTTTGAGGAAGGCTTCTTTCCAGGTTCCCGCACGCAAGGCAGTGTTGCCGGGATAGCCAAAGTACGCGCCGGTAAAGGTGTTGATTTCCCGCACAATGGCACCAATTTCTTCATCAATCTGCGCCTGAACTTCCTGGGGCAAGGCGCTGCGGATGAGCCCATAGTTTTCTCCGCGCAACTTTTCCATGAAGAAATAGTCCGAGTCGCATAAATCGTGGTTGTTATCGTAGTAATAAATTTCCGGCACCGGGATTGCCGGATTCTTCGCGACGAGGCGCATGGCATCCACCTCGGTCGCCATGATATTCTGCTCATAGGTCATCACTTCCGCATGCGGCGGCGGCGCAATCTTGAGGATGACTTCCCGCCCATCGGACAGGCGCACGTTATACACGACATTGAACCAGCCCTCTTTCATCTCGCGCACGGCATCATCGCCGGTTGCCAGCGTCAAACCAGGAAATGACCGTTCAACCATTTGCGCTACCTGCTCGGGGGTTTTTCTGTTTTTGGTTTTGCTTTCCATGGTGCTCCTCTTTTTTTGATGAATAGTTTGCTTCGCAAGGGTTTTTTCCCTGCGGTTTTGCCTTTTGGTCAAGAGAATCGCTCGCCGAACCTTTTCACCATCTTTCTGACGTCGAAACGCGCCTTCACCCAAAAACCGATCTAGAAACGGCATTCCTCCAATCTGCCGGAGTCGCCTTTTTGCAATCGATTGCAATAAAATCTCCAAAAAAAAACCTTCGCGAAACTTGCTTTTGCTAAGCGGTTTTCCGAAGGACTAACTCCACCGGCAGGGTTACATGGGTCACCACACCGGTCTGGATAAACTGGATCAGATTCTCAGCCAGGAGTTTCCCGGCTAAACGGAGATCCTGCCGGATGGTGGTGAGGGGCAGGGTGTTGTAAAGCGCAATGGGTAAATCATCATACCCGATCACGGCAATATCTTCTGGAACCCGCTTCCCACAAGCCTGAATGACCTGAATGGCGGCAATTGCCATCAAATCGCTGTTGACGAAAACCGCATCCAGATCGGGGTTTTGCTCTAGCAGGCGTTGCATGGCGGCGCTTCCAGAAGCAAATGAATAGTCGGTGTAGGTGACCAGTTTGGGATCCACACTGCGACCAGCCTCCTGTAAGGCGCTTTCATAGCCCTGAAACCGCTGTTGCACGGTTACATTCCCTTCAACGCCCCCCACAAAGGCAATTTTCTTGCGACCAATTCGGATGAGGTGCCGGGTGGCAAGCCTTCCCCCTGTGACGTTATCCCCGGATACTGAGCAATAATGGAGGTCAGGCACGGGCGTCCCCCAGCCAATGAAAGGCACGTTTTTTTCCACCAGGGCTTTGAGTTGGGCGGGTTTCAGATGAGATGTTTTCAGGATGAACCCATCCACGCGCCCGGTGTTCAGGTAGTCATCAACCCAGGAAGTACTGCGCAGGGAGGCATGGACAATCAGGAGGTCATAACCCAGATGGCTCAGCCCTTTCCCGATACCGCTCAAGAGTTCCCGTCCGAAAAAGTCCTCCTCCGATAAAAATTCCGGGGAGTAATCCGGCACGATGAATGCCACCGTGTGGCTCTGTCGTAAGCGGAGATTGCGGGCGGGAGCGTTCTTGCGGAAATGATATTCCCGGGCAATCGCCTGAATGCGCTCTCGAGTCCTCTGACTAATGAGAGGGCTGTTATTTAAGGCGCGAGATACCGTTGACCTGGATACATTCGCCAGGCGGGCAATATCTTCCAGCGTATGAACCTTCTCTTTGCTCACAGAGACGACATCACTTTCTTTGCAATCGATTGCATTATATCTCCATCCAATGCTGGTGTCAATTCAGATATGGTATTCTGAATCCCAAATTCCGGGAGGATCATATCCTTCCAATTATCAAACCCGCGCCGGTACAGGTGACTGAACGTTCGTTAGCGAGTTATGGGATGCCCATCTGGATAAAAAAACAGAGATGACTATCTGAGGAAAGCCCATTGAATTACGAATGAAATTCAGCGGGTTAAATAAAAAAGGCTCCTCGTCGAGGACTCGAACCTCGAACCTAGCGAAGGGCTGTCCTTTATGGACAGCCCTTCTTACTCAATTTTCTTTTACTTACCCAGGATCTTTCTCAAGGGGGTAAATAAATCGGCTTCGTTCCTGGCAAACTCATCATCCTTCAAGAGCGCCTGGGTGTACCTTTCAAAAGTAGCCAGGTTCTTCCATCTCCCTAAGCGTTGCACACTCCGCGTAGATTGTCCCTGCTTGATCCGTAACGTGGCAAAACTGCGCCGGAACGCATGAGGGTGTACCCGCTCTATCCCTGCTTTCTTCCCCAGTTTTTTCAGAATAATGCGCAGCCCGCGCGGCGTCAAAGGTTGCCCCGGTGTCAGTCCGCCTATCCCCACAAACAGGTAATCATGATCTGGTTTCATCCGAGCGCGAATTTCTAACCATTCTCTCAAATACACCGCGGCTTTGTTGCTGAAAAACACCTCTTCTTTGTCTCCCCCTTTCCCCACAATCGAGATTTTGTGCTCCCCTAAGGAGATATTCGAGATCCGAATCCCACAAAGTTCCATCGCCCGCAGTCCGGTATCCACCAGCAACACAATAATGGCTCTGTCTCGCACTTCGCGTGGACGATTTCCATTACATACCGCAAGCAAGGCGGAAATCTCCGCTTCAGCCAACGTGCGTTGTGGTGTCACTTTTGTGACAGGCACTACCAGAATTTTCTCAATATTTTCAACCACTGTTGAACTGCAATAGCCCATGGTTTCCATGAAGCGGAAAAACTGTCGTGTGGACACAATAGATTGTTTCCGGGTTTGAGCAGAATATTTTGTACGCAGATACACCCCCCAATTCAAGATCATTTCCACTGTAAATTGTTCCAGATTGGTAATCCCCTGCTGTTCCAGCCAGAGAGCCAGTTTGGTCAAGTGCCAGCCATAACTGATCACGGTTCGTTTCGAATGCCCATCCTGGTAAAGCATCTTCAAAAACTGGTGAATGAGTGACCGATAGGGTTCCTCCGGAGCCGGTCCGGGAATTACAGGATTGAAGGTTTGGCTCATAGACACTATCTCCTTCTAGTAACAATGAAAGGGTGGGTTGGAAGAAGGAATTTATACGCCATGAAAACGTTTGCTCTACAAGTCCTCTTCAAAAAATCACCCTCCAACCCCCTTAGCTTGACACAAACCCACACCTAAGTAAAATGAGCATAGAACATTTTCAGCCTCACCGCTGGCATCGGTGAGGCTGTAACGGCAACGCGGTTGCGGCGCGTTGCGGCAAAAAGAGCATAACAAACTTTTGCCGCCCGCGCAAGTAAACCACAATGCGCGGGCGAAGTTGTTTTATGACTCTAATAAGTGAGGTGCGGCATGGGGAAGAAAAATGTACATGTAGTCCCTAAAGACAATCAATGGTCTGTGAAAAAAGAAGGCAACCAGCGGGCTACTTCCACTCACAGTCGAAAGGAAGATGCTATAAATCGAGGTCGCCAGGAAGCCGAAAAAGAAGGTTCGGAGTTGGTTATCCATAAAAAAGACGGCACAATTCAAGACAAAGAAAGTCACGGTCACGATCCAAACCCACCCAAGGACAGAAAACCATAAGTATGCCTTTGAACGAAGCCGATACCCGCGCTCAATTGATTGACCCGCAACTCAACCGTGCCGGTTGGACACGCAGTCAGGTGACGCGTGAACACTACTACCGCCCCGACTGGCAATACACGCCGGGAAGGGTGGTTTTACGTGGCGGACGCGCCGAGCGCGAGAAGCCACGCGTTATGGATTACCTGTTGCGCTATACCGATTCTTTCCCCATTGCGGTGGTAGAAGCCAAAGCCGAAGACGTGCCAGCCATTGACGGACTGGAACAAGCCAAACGCTATGCCCGCGAAAACAATTTAATGTTTGCCTATACCACCAATGGGCACGAAATCATCGAGTGGGATGGCTTCACCGATACTACCCGTATACTCAAAGAATTTCCTTCCCCAGAAGAACTCTGGCAACGCTGGAGCCTAAACACTGGTGTAACCGATCCGACACAAGTTGCCGGGCAGATCGCTGAACTGCGTCCTGTCTATAACGCCGCCGTAGCCGCTGCCCGCCACCGCAACCCTTTGCTGCATCCCTATGCTCCCCCCGAACTGACCCGCGGTAAGATTCCCCATTACTTTCAAGAAGCCGCCATCCGTGAAGCCATTCTACGCGTCATGCGCGGACAAAAACGCATTTTGCTCACCCTGGCAACCGGAACAGGCAAAACCTTTATCGCCATGCAAATCACCTGGAAGTTGCTGAAATCCGGCTGGCTGCATGCCCAAAAGGGACGCAGTGGGCGGATTCTCTTTCTGGCAGACCGCGTCTCGCTACGCGATCAGGCGTATAATGCCTTTGGACCCTTTGCCGCATCTCACGGTGACCCACGCTTTTTGCTGGATGGCAACCGTAAACTCAGCCTGCAACATGACCTTTATTTTGCCATCTACCAGACCTTGTGGAATGAAGAAAACGGTAAACGCCTGTTCGAGCACTTCCCATCTGACTTTTTCGACATCGTGATTGTGGACGAAGCCCATCGCTCTGGGTTTGGCACCTGGCGTGAGATTCTCGACCACTTTGGGAACGCCATTCATCTGGGTATGACCGCCACACCCAAGCAGGACGAGAACATAGATACCTATGCCTACTTTTGCGCTGAAGAACCTCCCATCCCTCTTGATCCTCTCGACCCCACCAAAGGCAGTATTCATCGCGCTGCGTACACCTACAGCCTGAGTCAGGGCATTGAAGATGGCTTTCTGGCTACCTACAAGATTCACCGCGTCAAAACCAACCTGGATAAAGATGGCTTGCACATTCAACAAGTCATCGAACAAGGCGCGGAAGTGCTGGCGCCGCCCGAAGCCACTCTGCAAGACGAGTACTTTACCCCGCAGTTCGAGCGCGCCGTGCATTTGCCCGACCGCACCCAAACCCTGGTGCGGCATTTGGCAGGTTTGCTGCGGCAGTTCGGACCCATGCACAAGACAATGGTCTTTTGCGTGGATATGGAACATGCCCGCGAGGTGGCGCGCCTGCTCAACAACGAGTTTGCCGATTTGGGATTGGGCGAAGATTACGCCGTCCCCATCCTGAGCGATGAAGGCGAGCAGGGGCAGCGCTGGCTGCGGCAGTTTCAGGATAGCGACCGCAAAACGCCGGTAGTCGCCACCACCGTAGATTTGCTCTCCACCGGCGTGGACGTGCCAGCCTGCCGCAACGTGGTCTTTATGAAAACGCTCTCGTCGCCGATTCTCTTCAAACAGATTTTGGGACGCGGCAGCCGCATTGACCCCGCCACCAACAAACTGTGGTTCCGCATCATTGACTACACCGACGCCACCCGCCTGCTCGACCCCAAGTGGGATTACCCGCCCGCACCACCCGCACCCACACCTCCACCCTCCGAGCAGACTGCCAGCCTGGAAGGCACGGTGCGCCTGGCAGAAACTGGCGACCTGATTCAAGGCGCCAGTGTGGCGGTAATGGCAGGTCCCAACGACCAACGTGGACCCATCCTGACCGACCAGAATGGTTATTACCGCTTCGAAAACCTGCCCGCCGCGACGCTCACGGTCATCGCCTGGGGCGCGAATTTAACGCGGCGGCAAAAGACCGTCCAGACCATCGCCGGGCAAAGCGCAACCTGCAATATTGACCTTGCCCCCGCCCAACCCGGCGGCGAGCGCGTCATCACCGTCAAAAACCTGCAGGTGACCATTGCCGAAGAAGCCGTGTTCTTCGTCACCGGGCTGGACCAGCCGCTGACGCTGGAGCAGTATGTGGATTACGCCCGCGAAAAGACCCTTGCGTTGGTACCCGGTTGGCAGGAACTGATCCAAACCTGGCAGAATGAACAAGCCCGCGCCGCCCTGCGCGAAAAACTGGCGGCGGTTAGCGTGCATCCCGACGTGCTGGCAGAAGCCCTAATGCTGTCCGAAACAGACCCCTTTGACTTGCTGGCGATGCTGGCTTTCCGGCGCGAGCCGCCGCTCAAACGTTCCGAGCGGGTGGAGCGCTTCCGAAAGAAACATAAAGCCTGGCTGGAATCGCTCCCATCCGCTCAGCGCGCCGTGGTGGACGCGCTGCTCGAAAAGTACCGCCTGAGCGGGGTGGACGAAATCACCAATCCGCGCGTGTTCCGCCTACCGCCGTTCAAACAAATGGGCGAATTGAGCGGAGTGGCGGCGCGCTTTGGCGGCGCCGACCGCCTGCGCCAAATCCTACAGGAAATTCAAACGCGCCTGTACGCATAGGGCAAATCCTGGATGGCGCGGGCATGCTACTTGACATCTTATTAGACATCGTATATGATGTCTAATAAGAGACCGAAAGGAGTGTCATCATGGCACGTTATCCGCTTAACCTACCTTTAGAACTGAAACAGGAAGCCGAAGCCCTGGCACGCGAGCAGGGGGTTTCACTCAATCAATTTCTGATGTGGACGGTTGCTGAAAAAGTGGCTGCCTTGCGTAACCGGCTGAACGATCCTCGTTTTCCCCTGATCGTCTATCGGCGCGGGGCAGCAGGCGCGCCCGTGCCGGTGTTGGCGCGCACACACCTGCGGGTGCAAACCTTGATTGCCGCCCTCACCCAATGGGGATATTCCGAAGAACAAGCCGCCCAGGAATTTGACCTGACCCCCGCCGAAGTGCGCGAAGCGCTGGCATTTTACGAAGCCCACCGCGCCGAAATCGACTCTGCCCTGAAAGCCGAAGCCGACATCGAAGCCGCACATGCCTGACGTTAAATTGCATCTGGACGCGGACACTTCAATCAAATCACTCCAGAGCGCTTTGGTGGCTCGCGGATTGGATGTGACACGCACGCCCAATCCCTGGATGCCGCTCGATGCCAGCGATGAGCAGCAACTGCTTGGCGCAACTGCGCAGGGACGTGTCATCTTCACCTTTAACATCCGCGATTTTCTGGCGCTGGCGGCGCGTTATCCCCGGCATGGGGGCATTTTGCTGGCTTCACAAATGTCCTGGACCTTACCGCAATTGATTTCTGCACTCGCCCGCGCCTTGACCGAAACCACCCCCGAAGATTGGATTGGGCAAGTGCGCTGGCTTTCCGATTGGAAGTAGCGCCACTCTCAGAAAACCGCAAACCAACAGGATATAGGAGATAGAATGGCTCTGACAACAACACGCCTGAACGAAAACCTGAGCAATGAGATGTGGCGCGCCTGCGATATTTTGCGGCGCGATAACAATGTAGGCGGGGTAATGCAATACACCGAACACCTTGCCTGGCTGCTCTTTTTGCGCTTTTTAGACCTGGAAGAACGCAAGCGCGAAGAGGAAGCCACCTTCAAGGGCGAGCGCTACGAATCCGTTTTGCCTCCCGATTTGCGCTGGGACGCCTGGGCAAGCCCACAGGCGCTGAGCAAATGGGATTCGCAAAAGGGCGAACTGGTCGCCTTTGTGCGCGGACGGCTGCTGCCGGGGCTGGCGGGTCTCTCCGGTTCGCCGCTGGCGCGCACGGTGAGCAAACTCTTTTCCGATGAGGCGGTGGGCGACCATACGGTGGTGCGCAATGTGCCGGTCTGCGCTTCGGATTACAATCTGAAGCAGGTCATCGAAATCATCAACAAAATTGACTTCAGCCGCGACGAAGATACCTTCACCATCACTCGCTTTTACGAAGACCTGCTGGCACGCCTGGGACAGGAAAACCAGATCGCGGGCGAGTTCCACACCCCGCGCCCCATCATCCGCTTTATGGTGGAAGTCATAGACCCGCGCATCGGCGAGAGGGTCTATGACCCGGCGTGCGGCTCGGCAGGCTTTTTGGCGCAAGCCTACCTGCACATGTTGCCGCAGGCGCAAACCCTGCAAGAGGCTGAAACCCTGCATCACAATACCTTTTACGGGCAGGAGAAAAAGGGCTTAGCCGCCCTGCTGGGGACGATGAATCTCGTCCTGCATGGGGTGACCACGCCCAACATCGCGCGCGGCAACACTCTGGAAGAGCCGATGACCAGTGCCCCCGCCGTGCGCTACGATGTCATTCTGACCAACCCGCCTTTTGGCGGCAAGGAAGGCAAGCACATTCAGGAAAACTTCCCGGTCAAGAGCAACGCCACCGAATTGCTCTTCTTACAGCACATTTTGAAGAAACTTACCCCCACGCCCAACGCCCGTGCCGCGGTGGTCGTGCCGGAGGGGACGCTCTTTCGCGGCGGCGCTTTTGCCGAGGTGAAGAAAACCCTGCTGGACGATTTTCACCTGTTCGCGGTGGTCAGCCTGCCGCCGGGCGCCTTTGCCCCCTATTCCGACGTGAAAACCGCCCTGCTTTTCTTCCGCCGCTCCGAAGCCAGCCTGACGCACAACCCCCTGGCGCGCGGGGAGACCTGGTACTACGAACTGCCCCTGCCCGAGGGACTGAAGAAATTTAGCAAGGGCAGCCCGATTGCCGATGAACACTTTGCCGAAGCGCGTGAACTTTGGGCGCAGTGGTGCAAATGGATAGACGGTGTCGGAGAGCGCCCCTTCCCGCTGGCAGCAGACATCCGTAAGGGCACAGCGATGCTGCGCCCCAACGCCTGGGTGGAAACGCTGGACGACCTGCGCGCCCGCGGCTACGACCTGAGCGCGCGCAACCCCGCCGCCGCCGAGCGCGCCACCCTGCCCCCGCCCGCCGACCTGCTGGAGCAGATTTGGGAGAATCAGGAAGCCCTGCGCGAACGCCTGCTGCGCCTGCGGGAATTGCTGAAGGGGGAGGAATGAGTACGCTGAACTGGGAACTTCCAGAATTTTGGGGAACTGCCCTTTTGGGGACAATTGCCCCAGAAGATTCTTCTCAAATTCTGCCTGCTGACTATCCCACAAAATCGTTTAACTATTGGGGACTGGACGCCATCGAAAAAGGGCAATTTGATGAACCTGCTCCCAATTATGTTTTGGGGTCAGAGGTTCGTAGTATTTGTGTCCAGTTTGACACACGTCACATTTTGTATGCCAAATTACGCCCTTATTTGAACAAAGTGATAGCGCCTTCGGTTGCTGGAATCGGCTCAACCGAATGGTTAGTTCTTAAGCCTAATCCCAAAATTATAGACAGGAAATTTCTTGCTTATATCTTACGAAGCAACAAGTTTGTCGAGTATGCGTCGTCAAACATATCTGGGGCAAGAATGCCACGAGCAAGAAAAAGCGCTCTTTGGGAAGCCCCTATCCCCATCCCCTACCCAGATGACCCGGAGCGCTCGCTTGCCGAACAGCGGCGCATCGTCGCGCGGCTGGAAGCCATGCTGGAAGAAGTGCGAGCCATGCGTGCCCTGCTCCAGTCCATGCGAGCGGATTGGGATGCGCTGATGGAATCCGCCCTGGCGGAGGTGTTCCCGTCCCAGGGCCGGGAACTGCCGCATGGGTGGGAGTGGGTAAAAGTTGCACAAGTCGTCCAAGATATACCACGCCGAAACCCCGAAAGTGAACCTGATACATCGTTTCAGTATGTTGATATTGCGGCTGTGGACAATCAAGACTTCAGGATAGTACCTGAAAGAGTTAAAACCTTGCTGGGCAAGGAAGCGCCAAGCAGAGCGCGCAAAGTCATTCACGCTGGCGATGTGATTTTGGCTACTACAAGACCGTATCTCAAGAATATTGCGATTGTTCCAGAAGAATTTGACAACCAAATTTGTTCTACCGGTTTTTGTGTTCTATCTCCGATAACCGGTAAAGTTGATACTCGCTACTTGTACTATGTTGTCAAAACTGACCTTTTTATCAAGCAGTTATTGCCGAAACAGCGTGGGGCAAATTATCCTGCTGTGACTGACGGCGACGTATTCGATTCGGAAATCCCCATCCCCTACCCGGACGACCCGGAGCGCTCGCTTGCCGAACAAAGGCGCATCGTGGCGTATCTGGAGGCGCTGCAGGGCGAGGTCAGCGCGGCGCGGCAGAGTTTGGAAGAAGATGAGCGGCGCGTCAGCGAGTTGGAGCAGTCCATTTTGGCGGCGGCGTTTCGGGGGGAAGTGTAGGTTGTTCTCATTTCAACCAACAAGGAGAAGTGAAAAGATGTACCTGTCAAGGCTTGTCATTAAAAACTTTCGCAACCTGGAAAACATTGACGTCATGCTGGGCGAAAAGATGGTTTTGTTAGGTGAAAACGGCGCGGGAAAGAGCAATCTGATAGAAGCCCTGCGGATACTCCTGGATTCCAGTTATCGCGCTGTGTTGGGCGAAAATGATTTTACGCGCACTGGCGAAGAACCATTTCGGGGACGCACAATTGAAATTCACGGTTATTTTTCCGGGATTAACCCCGAAAAAGATAAAGATTTGCTGGCTGTGATTCATGATTGTCATGGAAAAGAAGAAAACGTCTATCAAATCTCAGCCGTTTACCGTCCAAGGAAAGATAAAAAGCCCGAAGAAGCAACCACAGAAGACGACTACGAATTGATCCGCTTTGGCGGAGGCAATGAGAACAACACCGAAGGAGCAAAACGATTACGACAATATGTGCGGCTGGTTGTGATTCCGGCGGTGCGCGACATGGAGCGCGATATGCAAAGTTGGCGCACATCTCCCTTGCGCCGCCTGGTTGAAATGCTCAATTTGACCACGCAACCAGATTTTCAAAAGATTGCAGGCAATGTAGAAAGCGCATCAAAACAATTACAACAAATTGCTCCCATCCAAGAATTACAAAAAGATATTCGGGATATTTTTGGAAATCTTGTCGAGGGGCAATCCATAGACCCAACTATTGGAATTAATGGCGCCAACCCCGAAGACCTCTTACGTCTGCTTACCATTTTTGCCGAACCAAATTTTCCCGTTGAATACAGCAGTTTGGGCATCTCAAACATCTTGTACCTGATCACCTGGCTGGTGTACGCCGAACGCCTGCGCACACTTCAACCCAAAAACGGACAATCCCCCGAATACATCTTGCTCGCCATCGAAGAGCCGGAAGCGCATCTGCACCCGCACTTTCAGCGCCTGGTCTTTGAGAACGTTTTCAAACGGCAAAATCTGCTGTTGGTTTCCACCCACTCTCCCACTATCGTCAGCGTTGCCGACCCGCGTCATTTTGTGATGTTAAAGAAAGGGACAAGCGGCATTGAGGTTGTCTCCACCGCTTGCTTTCCTTCGTCCTCTGTAGACGAAGCGGAGAAAGAAAAACTCCTTCGCGACATGAGCCGTTTCCTGGATGCCACACGCGGCGAAGTCCTCTTCTCACGCGGCGTGCTTTTGATTGAGGGCGACGCCGAAATGTTCTTGCTGCCTGCGTTCGCAAAGAAAATGAAAGAAACCGGAAAAATCACGCATACGCTGGATGGAGCAGGAATCAGCATTTGCAATGTCTATGGAACGGATTTCCGTCCGTATGTTGAATTTCTCGGTCCCACCGGATTAAACATTCCACTTGCCATTTTGACCGATGGAGACCCGACTTCTGAAGATAACGAGAATGGAGAAAATCCGGGAAAGTTTGCCGGGCTTACGCGAGGCAAAAAGGTGGCGGAACAGTTCAATCCAGATAATTTATCTACCATCAACAAACATCACAAAGAAAAGAATTGGGATGGACTGAGGGCTGAATTAGAAAAAGTCGGCGTCTTTGTCAACACCCATACGCTTGAAGTGGAATTGATAGGCGCTGGATACCTACAGGAATTTTGCGCGGTGTATGGCGAATTGGGAGCAAGCGAGAAGCAAATAAACAATTTCAGGCAACTCATCAAAGACAAAGATTACCAAAAGATGATTAAGCGCATTGAAGATATTGGAGGAAAGGGTCGTTTTGCTCAACGGTTGGCAGATAAACTCGACGCCCATCGCGTGCCGCCTTATATCGAAAAAGCCATTCGCTGCCTGTTGGAAAAAATGCCCCAAATCAAGCAAGATGCCTTGCCGTTGCCTGAAGTGCCTTTCAATGCAGAAAACCCGGAAGATGATATTCCTTTCTAACCCTATGTCTACATATCTCGACAGAGTTTCCAAAATCAATCAGGACCCTGACCAAAGCCGCGCGTTTAACGCGATAGGCAGTCAGGTCGTTCTGGCTGGACCGGGTTCGGGCAAAACCTTTTTGCTGACTGCCAAAGTGGCAAAGTTGATTCTGGAAGAACAAGTCCGCTACCCGCAAAAAATTGCCTGCATCACCTTTTCGCGCCAATTGGCAGAGAAACTGATAAGAGAATTGCAGGAATTGGGCGTATATGACGCCGAGCGCATGTACGTCGGCACTATTCATGCGTTTTGCATTGCCGAAATTCTCATGCCTGGCGCCAATCTGCTCCCGCCGGGAACAATACCCCAGCCGTTTCGGATTGCATCGGAAGAAGAAAGCAGAGATGCCTTATTAAAAGCCCTAAGCAACCAAGGGAAAACTTTGCCTGGCAATAAATATAAAAATAAGGACATTTATAAGGACATTCAGCAAGATTTTGACAAATTCCGCCGAAGATACTTTCAACCAGGAGGGGCTGATTTTTTAAATAACACATTGCAAAGGATTGAATCAAGCAAGTACACACAAAATAACTTGCTGGATTTGGACTGGTCAAAACTTACTGTACAGTATGATGAATATCTTAGAACATCGTCTAAACCGTCAATTGATTTTGTCCAGGTTGAAATGCTGTCCTTGCACCTGTTGAGAACCCAACCGGTGCTTGAAATGACGCTCGCGGCGCGTTACCCCTGGTGGTTTGTGGATGAGTACCAGGACCTCAGCCCTCTGTTTCATCAAATGGTCACAGGTTTGGTGGAGGCAGGACGCATTCAGGTCTTTGCTATCGGGGACCCTAATCAGTGCATTTATGAGGATATGCAGGGGAGTCGCCCAAAAACGATTAACGAACTAGCCCAAATAATTGGGCAAGACGGTTCCAAAACCATCACTTTGCAGAAGAATTATCGTTCAACGCAAAATCTGATACATCTTAGCGATTGTGTGTTGACTCAAACCCAAACCAATAAATACCAATCCAGCACGGAAGATTTGGGGCAAATTCATCTTTGTTTTGTTAAAAGTGATCCATACAATCTTGCGTCAAATATGGTAAAGAAATGCCATGGTGAAATAGCGATACTGGTAGGAACTAGAAATGCTATTAATACCCTCATACCAAAGCTCGAACAGCAAGAAGATCTGGATGCTATCGCGGATAGGGATCCAGACTTCGATTCAAAAACGGAACTGGTTGAATGGCTGCAAAAAGCCGCGCAATGGTGTTCCGGAGAGGATGTTTACTTTTATGAACTCTTACCCTTTTGGCATGGGTTTTGCCAGCCAGAAGGGGCTGATGACGAGGCGAAACGTCTGGAAGCAGAGCGTGTGTTATTCAACGTGCTTTGGAAGCTCCGCAATCGGGAGATGCTCTTGAGAGATTGGATTGAGACAATCCGACAGAATTTACTAACCGAATCGCGCCTGGAAACATTCGAAAAATTTCGCCCGGATGACGTAAAAGAATTTAAAAAATTGGTATCGGCATTAGATGATGTGGAAAAGGAAAGACTGCAAGCCAAAACCTTGCGTTCTTTCGGGCGAAAAAAGGCAAAAATTTTCCTGACCACTTTTCACAGCAGCAAGGGGCTGCAATTTGACACCACGATTGTCATTAACTTAGATGCCATCCGCGCAAGTTCACCAGAGTTGCGTCAACGAATAGCCTATGTCGCCGTTACGCGGGTAAAATCGAGGTTATACCTTTTGGTCTCAAACCGCAAGGGACAATTTTACAAAACGCTATCACAAGCGTCTATCAAAGGGTTAACGATATGGGAATGTGACAATAATGGTAATTGCAAAAAATGCAGTTGAAAAAAGAACTTATTGCGTGCTTGATGTCTCCTTCCGCAAATTTTGGTAATCCTTTACTGCTGCTTATGGCAGTTTACGACGGTTCAGCGAACTGCTTGTTGTCGATCAATCAAATGGAGGGCAAAGTAGAGTAAGATGTACCCGAAGTCGTAACAAATACTGTCCAACTTAAATTCTGCTCAAGACTATTTTTATCGCAGATTTCAAGGTGGAATTTTAAAATCTGCAAGAAATGCTTTGATCATATAGAAATTCAGCCAGATGTAATTATTGGTGGTCCCCCTTGCCAGGATTTTTCAGTAGTAAAAGGAAGCGTTAGGCAAGGAGTTGAAGTCAAGAGAGGGCGGCTTTATTCTCACTTTATTCGTGCCTTGATCGCTTTACAACCAAAAATTTTCGTGTTCGAAAATGTTCCAGGGCTTCTAAGTTCAAATCAAGGACGAGCATACGAGCAAATATTAGATGATTTTTGTAATTTGGATTTACGTTGGGAAGAAATTAAGAAAATCAGTTTGAGTATCAGCTCTACTCGCTCCTCAATACATAGATATACCTTGTTATTCCACGGTATTGTAAATGCTGTAAACCTCGGTGTTCCCCAAACTCGGCGAAGAGTAATTATTTTAGGGATTAGGGATGATCTAGCACAAGAAATCGGTAGTTCGAAGATTTCTTTAATCTCAGACAAAGTCTCAAAGATCTTGAGAGGGGAAAACGAGTTGTTTGCAAAGTATCCTATGTCATGTATTGAGGTTTTTGAAGGCAAAACAATCCCCCAGCTTGCAGAAAAATACAAGCAGGTAATGGAGGAGTATTCAGATATTATTAAGACACCCTCCTTACCGCTCCAATCTGCGAAGTGGGTAGATGAAATTTGGAATCGGCTAAGTTTCAACATTGTTAAGGATTACTTAATGGTAAATAAAATAGAACCAGAACAAAAATCAGAGTTTGAACGAGCTATGGAAGAACACGAGAAGCTTCTTAAGAGAATGGGCTGGTTCAGTAACCCAATTTCAAACCTTGTGCTCTCTGACAAAAGCAATGAAATTCCTCAAGAAGATGAAAGAGTTCTCTCTCGCTTACGCATGATACCGCCTGGAGAAAATCATGAGTTTGTTCGGGGAACCGTATGGGAAGTAGAGGGGAAAGGGATGAGCCTGATATATCGAAGACCTTTTCCGCTGAAACCGGCTCCCACGGTCGTGGCTTTCGGTGGTGGGGGGACGTGGGGGTATCATTATGATAGAGGGCGAAGCAAGCTTACCAATAGAGAAAGGGCCCGATTGCAGACATTTACAGATGACTTTGCTTTCTCAGGGACCTCAACTCAGATTAGAGCTCAGATTGGAGAAGCTGTACCTCCCCTGTTGGCAATGAAAATAGCAGAAATAATTGCAGAGGTGCTAGATACTTAGACTGATAAAAAAGACATAACAACCACAGCTCATGTGAAAAGGAAGATCATGCTTATCAGGCTGAAATTGTGGATTAACACGGCTAGAGCGGGCAACCATGATCGAGAAATTACATCCCATTCATCCTGAAGAGGTTCTTCTGGGAGAGTTACTCAAACCGTATCACCCACTCTACCGTTTGAACGGGAAAATTCACACCCCCTCCACCGCATCCTGCATACGCTCAGCGGTTGGATGCAGGTAACGCCCTGTTGTCTCCAGCCGCGAATGCCCCAGGATCGCCGCCAGGGTGGCAACATCCACCCCCTTCTCCACCGCGCGGGTGGCAAAGGTGTGGCGCAGAGTGTGTGGAGTGGCGTCGACACCTGCCATCCGCGCATACTCCGCTACCATGCGCTGTACATCCCTCTCTGAGAGTGGTTTGCCACTGCGAGAGAGGAACAACCAACCCTCAGTCATCTTCGGACGGTCCTCCAGCCAGGCTTTGAGGGTTTGCCGTGCTTCGCTGTTCAGCGGCACCCGGCGCGTCTTGTTGCCTTTACCCCCTCTCACCATTACCCAGCCAGAACGCCCGCTCACCTCGACATCCTCCAGCCGCAGGCGCACCACCTCCCCCACCCGCAGCCCTGCACGTGCCAGCAGGTTCAGAATGGCGGTATCCCGTCTGCTACCCTCAGCGGCGGCAAACAACCTGCCCAACTCGCGGGCAGAGAGCGCCTTAACCGGCGGGGTGACCTGTTTGGGTCCACGCACCCGCAAATTGCGCCCCAGGTGACGGAGGAGCGAACGGATCGCCGCCAGACGCAGGTTGACGCTGGCTGGTGAGAGCCTGCGCACGGTTTGCAGGTAAACGAGGTAATCCTTGACTTCAACGGCGGTGAGCAATGTCCACTTAGGGTCTGCACCGCTGGTCTGCCTGTACCAGCAGGAAAATTCACCCAGTGCAGAACGGTAGCGCTCCACCGTGCGCGGGCTGGTGAGTGTAGAGAGGAAGTCATCTACAGGATTCACAGACATGTTTCACTCTTGCGAAAAACATTGTGCGACGCAGTTTATGCCTGTTACCTGCCCGAAAACCAGTAGTTTTCAGGGCTCTTTTGGGTTTTCAATGTCGCACAATGTGTATTGTACGACCATTTTGTGCGACACGCAATCAGTTTACAAAATATATAAAATATGTTATTCTGTATACCGGGCAAACAAGAAAGGAGGCAACAATGACTATCGGCCAGCGCATCAAACAGGCTCGTAAGGCAAAAAATACCAGCTTGCGAAACCTGGCAAAAAAGGCTGGTGTCAGCGCCATGGCCATTTCAAAATATGAACGCGACCTGGATACCCCTAGTTCGGGTGTTTTGCTTCGTTTGGCAGAGGCACTGGACGTATCCGTTGATTTCTTGTTGCGCCCCAATACGGTATCTGTCCATCTCCAGGCATATCGCAAACACGCCGCGTTGGGTGTAAAAGAGCAAGAAGCGATTCAGATGCGAATTCAAGAGTGGTTGGAACGATACTTGGAGATCGAAAGCCTTTTTCCGGATGAAAAACGATCAGTTAACCTGCCTTCATATTCGATACAAGCGATAGAGCAGGTAGAAGACGCCGCTTTAAAATTGCGTGAGAACTGGAACCTGGGTCTTGATCCAATCGAAAACCTGACCCAAGTGCTTGAAGATCAAGGCATAAAAGTAGGGTTGGTCTCGGGGTTTGAGCATTTCGACTCCTGCACTTTCATGGCTGATGGCATTCCGGTAATCGTATCGAAGGCTGAGCTTCCCGGCGACCGGCAGCGCTTCAACCTGGGGCATGAAGTAGGACACTTGATCTTGAACGTAAAAGAAGGGATTGATCCTGAACATGCCTGTCACAGGTTTGTTGGGGCATTTCTGGCCCCGGCGCAAGTGGCTCGCTTCGAACTGGGTTCCAGACGCACTACACTGGACATGAACGAGTTATATTTGCTCAAGCACAAGTATGGTCTGAGCATGCAAGCCTGGATCTTCCGAGCCAAAGACCTGGGGATTATATCGGAGAATGCCGCTACGAGGCTCTTCCACCGCTTCCGAGCCAATGGCTGGCATCGTCAGGAGCCGGGTGAGGCACTACCCAACGAAAAGCCTTATCGTATGGAGCGTCTTATTTATCGGGCTTTGGCAGAGGATTTGATCTCGCGTTCCAGAGCGCAAGAACTGCTCGGTGGACCTTTACAACTGCATTGGACGGCGGAGGCACTCCAACACCATGACATTGCAGTCCGTTCTCGTCACTGACACCAACATTTGGATCGACCTCGAAAATGGAGGCGTCCTGGTCGAGGTTTTCCGCCTCCCCTATCGGTTTTTGATCCCGGATTTTGCAATTCCAGAACTCATTCAACCGGAATGGAAAACGCTGGAAGTGCTGGGACTTATAGCATACGAGTTGCCCGCCGATCAAATCGAAATTCTGTACCAGCTACGCCGATCTTATCACAATCTTTCAATAATCGATTTGTCTGCATTTTTGATTGCTAAAATGCTGGATACAATCCTTGTAACGGGAGATCGTCGGCTCAGTGAGCTGGCAAATGCCAATGGACTTAAAGTGCATGGTGTTCTCTGGTTGCTTGATGAAATGTTGGAATTCAAGATACTTACACCGAAACAGGCAAAGAATGCTCTTGAACAAATGCTCGAATCAGGCGCAAGGCTACCTCCCGAGGAATGTCGCAATCGATTCGTAAGATGGTCAAAATAACCCAATGATTAACAGAAAAAACAGTAAACCGCCTGCTCCCCCCCGCAGGCGGTCTATTTCGGCTCGCTTTGGCATCCTACAGGCTGCAGCATTGTTGTTTTCTCACGGCGTTCCCCCATTACCGGGTTGCCCGCACTCTGTCCCCACCGGGCATGGGAGCAACCAGTACTGCGATTTTCCGTCTCCCTCAGCAGTCCAACCCTTCAAACCACTGGACAAGATTTGTACTTTGTACCACGTCCAGCCATCCGCACACTTGGGACCCTCCAGGATTTGCATCGCCTCATGCGGTTGAGCATATCCAATCACCTTGAAGGATTTCCCAGCCTCTTCCCGCACGCGGTTGGGTACATTATCAGCAACATATGCATACCCACCCACATACAACTGGGTCTTCATCTTCCCTTCACAGGCCACATACGGTGTAGGCGTGGGTCCTTCTCCCGGGCGCACTCCGGTGTCGGTTGGGGTGGGTAACGCCTCAGGGGTTGTTCCCTTGGGTACCAACAGAATGTAATCTTTCGGGTCAAGCGCCTTGGAGATTCGCAGTTTTTCCCCATTGCGTTCCACCGCAAACATCACCCGCGCACTTCCTAAAAACACGGCGTTTGCCTCTACGACAATCCGATTGCCCTCCCACACATACGGCATGGCAACCGATTCCGCTCCCAAGATATAGTGGGGAGTGATTTCAATGACATCGCTATGCCAACCGTTGATATCAAAAAAACTCTGTCTTCCATCCAGGTACTCCCAAACCCCTAGAATATCCAGAGGGGCATGGTTTGACTCTTCTTCCACCGTGGGAGTTGGTTGGAGCGTCACCGTCGGGGTAAATGTGGAAACCGGCGTCACGGTTTCCTTTTGTCCGCAGGCAGCAACGGCTACCACCAAAATCAGGAAAAGAACAAATACTCCTTTCTTCATGTGTCCTCTCCTTATCTGCTATTCCCTTTTGTACAGTCCCTGTAAGTCGCACAAAGCATCTCGCAAATTCGGCTTGAAGCCTTTCAGGCGAAAGCCATAGGTCCCTGGTAGATCTTCCACAATGACGTCCGGTACCGCGTTTGCCTCTACCACACTGGTTACGACTTCCCACGTCCCATAGGGCCAGTCATCATTTAATGCGTCTACAGCGGCTTTTGCCAGGAGTAAACGCAAGGGAAGATTTAGTGTACTGTTGTTATAGCTTGGCAGGGGCACATGAACCACTGGCGTGTGGTACCAGGAGTTAGGATCTATCCGACTGCGGGCTACTTCGTATCCCCGTTCGATGATATATACTCCCCTGTCCTCTTCGCTGGCAAAGTAAATTTGCCCCATTACCTCATCCTGCTTCACCGAAAAGGGCGCGTCCAGGCGTATCCGCTGCGTCCACGCATCCCCAAACGCCCAGTGCGTCACCTCCGGGAAGTCCTCCAAAAAGCGCAGGTGATAAAAGTACTCCCTTGGGGAGATCTCCTCATTCAATACTCCCTGGGCAACCTCCTGCCCCATAACAAACATGCGACGGATTTTCCCGTCGAATACAATACCGTTGCTGCCGTTCTTCTTCAAATTGGCGAATCCAAGTCCCGTGAGCGTGTTCATTTTCCTCTTCCCGTTTTTTTATTTATTATTATTACCAATTTATTACTGTATTTCAACTTCATCGCGTCGCTAAAATGCGTCGGTAAATACGCTCAATGCGCTCCCCCACCACATCCGCCATATCGGACAGCTGGCGAATTTGTACCCAGTTCCCCTCACCAAACACAGTATTAAAGGTTTGTCGGATATGGGAGGACATCTCTTCTCCCAGAAATAATCCGAAAGGAACAATTCCATTCTGGCGCATCTGCCTGGTAATATTGGCCGATTCTTCATAATCGAAATCCCCGTCGGTGAGCATAAAGTGCAACTTGTTGGAGGATTTTGTTTCACGAAAGGTATGAAGAGAAAGTATTAAGGCGTCATCAGGAATCGTTCCCCCCAGGCTCACTTCAGTGAGAGCCGCAAGGCTTTCATCCGAAATCTTTTCATCACCAAGCGTCTTGACCACAGCGGTTTCGCTACCAAAGGCTGTGACAAATAATTCTGCATCCAGGTTTCTCAACGCTTCCTCGATGGTTGCTGTTACCCCTGCCAGATGTCCAGAGGAAATTTCTTGGCTCATTGAGCCTGACATGTCCACCTGGATGCCCACTGCCAGTGAAGTAACATCTACAAGGCGTTCCCGACGATAAACGTTTTCGGATCCCGTTACAGCACGCTTGTAACGGCGACGATCCGGTGCTCCTTCTGTCTGGAAATGCACTTTGCGATTAACTTCCTGCTTCAAGACTGCGAGACGTCTGGCAAGACGTAGTCCTTCTCTGCGGGCGCTTTCCCTGATCCTCCTGATTTTATTCAGCGTTTCTCCCCGCATACTTCCTGTATGCGCAGTAATGTGACGAACAGACAATTCGTTTTGCCGATGTTCGTCAGCCGGAAGAATAATTTCTGTCTCCGTTGAGGATGGTTTAAGCATTTGTTTACCAAACGGTTCTGTTGCTAAACGTACACTGTTGCGCAGATCAGTCAAGACATCCGACAGGGCACTTTCAATAACATGCGGAGAATCGGAGAACTTAGAGAAGAAGTCCTGATCCACCTCATGGCTAATAATGCTTCCTTTACTTCCATCCAAGGAGTAACCGCTAGATTCATTGGGGTTTTCTTCTTGAATCGCTCTATCCCACTTCCTGTTACTTCCCCGCTCCTCTTCCTGAGTTGTTCCATCGCGTCGTTTCCCATCTCCCTGTTGTTTTTCCTGACTCGTCCCAAATTGTTGTGCTTCACCTTCCTGGTTTTCTTTTTGTTTTGGCCCATTCGTTTTATCCCCAGGCAGAGCATCTTCTGGTTTCCAATCCTGAGGAGGCGGTGCAAGTTTTTCATCTTTTGGACCTTTTCCTGGTCTTGGGAGTGCGGAGATGATCAACCCACTACTATTACCATCCTGCTCAACCCATTTTCCTCCCTGGCTCTTTTCCTGTGTCATACGCTGTGCCAACTGTTGGAATTTCTCATCCTGCAACAACTTGCGAGAAATAGCAATGCTGCATGCAAATGTATCTTCTGGACTGATCATGGCGCGATCTATGTACGGGAGCACCTCATCGAATAATTTGCGCACGCGCGGTGGTGCAGAATCGTAAACCTCTTGTCTTACTCGAAAAAAAGGTAAACTACGATAAAGCATCATTCCCATCACCTGATGGGTGACCGGAATATCCTCTCCTACTTTTTCGTCCCAACGTGGGTTAGTCTGCGCATCTGCTGCCAGGATCATCGCCACTCCGCGACGCCGCCTGGACTGCTCTCGTTCCATCCTGCCATCCTCCAGAATGTTATAAATCTCTGCGACTAATCCCGCTTGTTCCTTTGGAATTCCAGGAACCTCTTCTTCACCACTGGCAATCGATATAATCCGGCGAAATATCTCTACGGGAGTGTCTTCTTCATGCCCCAATTCGTGATACAGCCCTGCCTTGAAAGCCAGCAGGTTGTTAGCCGGGGTATTGTATTTACTTCGCGATAGCGGGTACATTTCCGCTTGAATCGTGCCTTTCATATCTGTCCAGAACATTCCTGGACGCGGCCCACCCTCCTCACTGATTTGTACTCGTCGTGGTGCTCCGGCCAGGCTTGTAGCAATCCTGCTATAGGTACGTTGAAGCAAATCGCGAAGATTGCTTATTCCACGTTTTTTCATACTCTCAATTACTTCGTTTTGCTGTGCAGCGAAACGAGCACGTAATCGTAAGCCTTCGCGAGTGATTTCAGCATATTTATGCCGTCCACTCAGATAATGGAATCCCAATAAATCGTATCCATCTTCTGTGAGACCGCTCTTCCAATGGAATCCCACCAAATCTCCCCCGTGATAATCCGGGTTGTATTCATTAAGGGGAGTAAAAGGGGTTTCCAAAACCACAGCGGCCTCTTTTCTTTCATCCCATTCAAAAAAATAACTAAAGTTTTCCGGTGTGTTGCGGAACACACCGATTTGTGTGTAAAAACGTTCCCATTCAGTCGCCTTATTCAGATCGCGAAACGGGTAACGATCGTCGTTATAGCCGTAGATAGAATCAGAAAAATCAAGACTTTGAATGTCCACCCCGTTCAGGTCCAGCCTAAAAAATGGGCTGGAAAAATAACCTTTAAAGACATGATCGTAGATAAACTCCTGAATTGTAGTCCGCTCACTTGGGGGAAGGTGTTTAGCCAAATCTGCTGTTTCGTTTCGGGGAAAAAGTCCAATAATCACCCCATTCCGTAACGCAAGGATACGTTTTCCACCATAATGAGGGCATTGGTGTGGGGCCGCCCCGGTAAATTGTCCGCACTTGGGACAACGAAGGCGAATTCCAGCAAAGCTTGCCTCTGGATGGCGATTTGCACGTTCTTCCGAGGTTAGGTATCGATACACCGGGGACGCCTGGAAAACGCATGTCATGTATCCGTCGCCAATGGCAGCGTAGTGCCACAAAGGTGCTCCCCCGGCTTTCACTTCTCGCATACGTATGTTCGGGTCCTTCAAACGCTTAACAAGTTCTTCGTGGCTTGGAATGTAACTGCGTTTCAGCACTACCTTCCTGGCTTTCGAACTATAGGTAAAACTGCCGCTGTGCCGCATGCGTTGCGTGGGGTCATCTGGATTGTAACAAGTGTCGCTATCAGGATCGTAAACCCATCCAATCAAGTTGTAGCGACGTCCCTGCTCGTCTGGGGCAGTGAGACCGGTGGATTTTTCGTACCCGAAACTATCGTAACCTGCTCGTTTGGGGGCGGGTTTACCGTAAACATCTAGTCCGTTTTCATCGTATCCGGTAAATGTTCGTCCATTACGGAAGCCGTTACGGTTGAAGCCCAAACGGTCAATATCCTCCCCCTCTTCCGCTCCGTTTGTCGGGCGAAAGCCGTCTGTTACAGAAAAGCCTTCCACATCTAACTCAATTATCTTTGAGGTTTTCCTCCCAGGCCGTAGAATATTTTTTTCTACTGTCTTCTGAGCCAATTGGTTTAGAAGTTTTTCATTTTGTATATCGCTGGCGGTCAAACCGTAACGATTGCGCCCTAGCCGGTCCAATCCTTGCTGATTGAATCCGGTCAAATCGTAACCATCCGACAACATACCATTTGCATCAATGTTTTGCATGAAACCCACCACTCCCGCACGATCATCCGGGTAAATCATAGGATCTCGATGGGTTCCATAAAATTGTTTGCTAAATTCTTCACCACTTCCAAAACGTGCATCTTCACCCGGTTTGTAACAGGCATGCCCAATAAATCCGGCAATATTCTTGAAGTCTCTCAAAGCGGCGAAGTCGAACCCGGTTGCCAGGTTATATTCTTTCCATTCCTCATGTTTTTGATTCTCACTGATCAGGTCATCCCCCTTTTTGCAACTGCGTAGATAGTCAAACACAGCAGCATATCCTTTGCGCGATGCTTTTTTGGGTAGACCATCCGGGCTATGTGTTGGGGGACGAATTCCAACCTCTTCCATATCCTGGAAGAGTAATCGTGTTTTTTTATCGAGGACTGATTCATCCTCTGTTTCCGGACCGTTTTTCGCCGCCTGATAGATGCGCTCCAGGGTTTGTGCGCTTACGTCGGGGAGTCGTTGTTCTACCAGGCTGAAGAATCGATGCCGATTTCCCTCGCAGGACATCTTTCCTCCCTAGTTTAGTAGCGCACCAAAATGAGCCTCAAAACGTTCCCTCAAAATTGACACCTGTTCAGCGTGTGCCTCCGGATCTTGATCACAGATGATCTCCAGTGTCTTCAAAGCCTCATTCCAATCCATTTGAGTCCCGATTTCGACAAAGCGTGCCAGTTCACGCGGGCCTGGAGCAGTGCTGGTGGGAGACAAGGTGCCGATTTGTGGGGTTTGCCCAGTGTCGCCCGTGAGCACGCGCAGTTCAGCAAAGTAGTTGACTGCCGCCTCCAGAATCTCATCCCGTGGAATGTCCAATCCCTGATTGGAAAAATACGCCTTCAATCGCCTGATTTGGGCTTCTTTGTTCGGGTAAGGCAAAGGCAGCGCAAGGATACGAGAGAGGAAGGCTTTTGCCGGACGATCTGCATCTCCTTCGTAACCCGGATTCCACGTGGTGACGAAAATCGCCGAGGGATGGACGGGAATTTTTACTGTGCCGCCTTCTGGAGTTGGCACGCTGATTTCTCCATCCTCAATGATCGATTGCAAAGCGGTGGCAAGTTTCGGCGAACGTACAATTTCATTAACCGCCACCACTCCACCTGTGGCCGCTACTATCCCCAACGGGCCAAGACGCACTTGAGAAACGGTATTGCCATTTTCATCGGTGGTCAGTACTACCTCGCCGATCGCCTGTTGTATGTCCATTTCCGGGGTGACGTTAATTTCGTAGTAAGGTATTCCTTGTTTGCCGTCGTCGGTCCGCAGGCAAGCCGCCAGTTGTCGTGCGATAGTATTTTTTCCTGTTCCAGCCGGACCATACAAACCAAAGGCACGGTTGGTCGGTTTCTTGCTCTTTTTTCGCAGTTGCATGGCAATGATTTTAAAAACGCTCCGCGCTTCATCACTCATCTCGTATTCGGTGAGGAATTCCGGCAAGTTCTCCGGTATCTGAACAGATTTCTTTCCTCCCCACTCCTCGGGAACATTATCCATATACAGATCCGGCGCAGGCAACTGGATTCCTTCCAGAATTTTCTCGACTTCGGTGAGGGGAACATTCGGCCGCTGGATGCCCTGCCGCTCCTGACGGGGTGGACAGGTGTGGTTCTCTCCCATAAATTGCCCGCATTTCGGGCATTTCCTGCGTGCATTTGCTGTTGCTCCTACCTCAGACATTGCAAACGGCACAGGAGAGACGCTAGGCAGTTGTGCCGCAAGAGTTTCACCCAAAGCCTTCCCTAAAGCATGACTGTCCAGGGGTGCCATAGCCATTGTTGCAGACGTTGTAGTGGAAATTTTTTCCAGCACTCCCTGTTGTGCTTTGAGCAGTTCATTAAATTGAGCCAGCATTCCATGCAATGCAGACATTTCTTGCGCAGGTTGCGGGGAAAGTCTGCTGGCTAATACTTCTGCCACTGCGGCGCCAAGCGTTTGAGCAAAATTTTCTGGCAGAACAACTTGAACCGCCACCTGTTGCGGTGCAATTTGCGCAGGTGCAGGGGGTTCTGGGTGAGTTACCACGGTTACAGGTTGTGTTTCATCTGCCACCGGGGTCTCATTCACTGGAGCCGATGCAACCTTTGGCTGTGACTCCGCCTTCCTCCTGGTATCCATTGGACAATCATGGCCATTAATCCCAATAAACCTTCCACAACGCGGGCAGCGCCTTGTTCCCATTTTCGCTCCGAGGTGCAGTACCCCGCTCTCATTTTCCAGAAAATGCCTTAGAGCCAGGTAACCACTGTCTGCAGCCGCAATCGGGCTACCGTTCCCATCACGGAAAGAGATGAAGTCCTGGATCAGGGCGTAATCAAAAGCGCTTTGGGGGTCCATCATATGCCAGGCAAGTACTGCTGCCATTTGCTCAGGGCTGGCATTTGGATTTCCTTGCACATCTCCTGCCCTGTAGGTCTTCGGGTCATAAGCAGAGATAAGATTCCCTGATGCGTCGTATACCTCTACGATTCCCTGAGAAGTCCGCAATACACTTCCCTCTGCCAGCAATCCAATCGCCGCTGGTAGTGTACGCCCGATTACCACGTTATCCACATCCGTCGCCAAACGTCCACGTGCGCTGGATTTGTCTTCTGGGCGCATACTGCGCGCATATACCCCGTAACTTTTGCCCCTGATGGTTACCATCTGCCCGCGCGCGTTCCCTTTGCGGTACTCCGTGCCCAAGAAATGCCCTAAATCGTATGCCTGTCCACCTTCCAGTTGGGTGTGGGCACTGCTTCCCGGATGGCGGCGAAGCCCTTGCTGAAGCAATTTGTGAACTTGTTGGATTGGGGCGTCTGGAGGAATTTGCAATCCATAAAACTGTGCCAGTTGCTGTACCAGGCTATCTGCTGGAGTTACCCGATTCAATCCCTCGGCATTCACCACAGGAATGATGCGCACCACCCCTTCGGGGTCGGTTACGCTTACAAATACCGCCTGGTTTTGCCATCTTTCAGGCACATATCCGTTTTGCAGTGCTAGCGGCAATCCGTCCAGGGTGACTTCCACCTTTTCCCCACTGAGTGCATGCACCATGGATAACGTACCTTGCTGGCGGGTCTCTTCTAACAATTGTTCCAGTGGGTCGGTATGGTAACCAGCGAAAGCGCTGGCGGGCAATCCCAGTCGGCGGGTAAGGTGCTGGCGCAGCGTTTCGCTGTTGGCAGTTTTCGGGCAAATGTGTTCGGTTCGCTGAGAGGCAAAGCGCCCGCAGTTAACACAACGGTAGTATCCATGAACGTCAAAGCCCACTCCGCGAATCACCCTTTCTGACGGGCTTTGATTGGATTGCATCTGCTGCAATAAGGCTTCCGCAAGTTTTGGAAGAGCTTTGCCCTGTTCAACTGCCTGAAGCACCCGCTCTAACTGTCCATACCCCGCCCTGGATGGCAGTTTAGGCAGTCCGCTTGGGCTGTGCGTGGGAGGCTTAAGCCCAACCGCCCGCATACGCTCAAAAAACTGGGCGGTGAGGGCGCTCTCCACATTTGCATCGGGAGTGTTCGCCTGCAACTTGCTTCCCGCTCGCGCGCTCTGGTATAGCCGCTCCAGGAACTGTGCGGCAACAGACGGAGAAACGCCCAGTTTCTGTGCCAGGTCGGTGCGATGGATCAGGTGCAGTATGAAATGGTGGCGGTTCCCTTCACAAGACATCTTACTTTTCCTCCAGAAGCAAATCCAGCAAATTTTGCAGAGTAGAGTGGTAATAACTACTCCACGGCTCTGGCAGTTCCTCAGACCGTCCGCGCAGACGCTCCACCGATTCACTCAGTGCATTTGCGGCATCCATAAGGGCAATCACAGCATCTATCAGGCTTGAGTTTGCGGGTTCATCTTTATTTCCTCCTGCCTCTGCTCCTGCACTTTCCTCTTTAGGGGGTTCCCCGCGGGCTTCTGCCAGGGCTTCCTCCAGACTGTACCCCTGATCTCGCACAACCCGGGCAATGCGCCTGGCTTTTGACGCCAGATCGGGGTCTTCATGAATGGCTTCCGCTAGAGCGCGTTGTTGCTCTTCCTCCAACGTGCCAATGGCTCGCAATCCGGCTTCGGTGACCGGCGTTTGTCTCAAAATCTGCTGTACATCCTGCGGCAAATTGAGCACTTGAAGCAGTTTCTTGCGCCGGTCGCGGCTCATTCCAACTCCCAGTTCATCCAGCACTTCATCCCAACTCACCGCCGGTGCACTGGGTTTGAAGCCGTGTTCCTTCAAGCAGGCTTCCACTGCTGGTAATGCTTCCACCGGTGACCGTTCTTCCAGCACTTCGGTCACCTCTACTCCCAACGCTTCGGCATTCGCCAGCAACCACGCCAACCGCAACGCGGCCGCTTCATCCAGGGGATTGAGACCCTCACGGTGCAGGTTCTCCACTACTCGTAGCCGATGCGCCTCTGCCGGGCCAGGGTCCTCGCGTACCAGGCAGGGAATTTCCTCCATCCCCGCCAGGCGCGCCGCTCGCACCCGTCGTTCACCGGTCAGCACCCGGTAGCCCCCATTTACCGGGATGACGGTAGGGGGTTGAACCACTCCATGCGTGCGCATGGACCCGGCTAGTTCTTCCAGCAGGCTGGATTCCGCGTCGGTGCGCGGGTTGCGCGCGTCCAGTTGAATGGCATCCAGGCGAATTTTCTTTAGTTCCATACCCCTTTGACCGCTTTACACCATTCATCTTCCACACCGGTGAGGGCTTCTTCCCAACACGCCGAGCACACGCCGTAAACCAGTGGAACGCTGAGTTCTTTTGCTGCCATCACTACTCCATCAGCTGGAGCATCTTCGGGCAAATCTGGTGCACTCTCCACCTGTCCAAACAAATCCCGCACTGTCTCTACCCCGTGGATCGCCAGCAACTCCCGCGGCACGTTCTCTCCGGCACGCAGAACTACAAAGTCAAACGGCTTTAACTCAACATTGTGGTGACAGCACCATCGCTTCTTGGGCAGGTGCTCGTGCGTCAGGGAACAGGTATCTCCTCTACAATGCGCACAGGTGCTACAGGTGTTCCCTGCTTGCGCCAGGCGGATCTCTTCCGGACAAATCCGCTCGCATGGAATGTCATTGTCGATAAGGCAATCCCGAACATGACACCATTGCAAGCACATATTCAGCATTTCTCCACAATGCCAATCTCAACCAGCAGACGCTTCCACATCTCCTGAAGCGCCGCTACCCAGTCCGCCTCCGGAAATGCTCCTTCTTCCAACTGCGCCGAGCAGGGCAACCTCCCCAGCAGAGGAGCAGGGAATTCTGCATCCAGATTTCCTTCGCGGTGACGATTCAGCACCAGGTAAGATTGCCGGACCTCCCTCCCGGTGTCCCGCGCCTGACGCAGGATCTGGTGGCTTACCCACACATCCAGCGGCTGTGGAGTAGCCACCAACAGCAGAACATCTACGGTCCATCCATGACGCCCGATGGGCTCGATGCCCGCTTCGTTGTCCACCACCACCCAGTCGTACTCCCCCGCCAGTGCATCCAGCGCACTGCCAAGCAGGCTATTCACAACGCACTGACAACCCGGTTCATCGTTGCGTCCCATGAGTAAACCATCCACCCGCTCGCTTAGTAGGTGCAGAGCCTCTCGCGCCAATTGCTGCGCAAATTCGCGCCGTGAGAGCGCTTCCAGCCCTGTACCGTTCTTCAGTCCTATCTGATAACGGTGACGCATTTCCCCGAGGGTAAGTACATTTTCCAATCCCAACAGGTGTCCCAACGCCTGATGAGGATCTGCATCTACCAGCAGAATACGTCCTGGCAACTCCTCCAGCAAGCCCAGACGATATCCGTATGCCAGCAATGAGGATTTCCCTGTCCCGCCTTTCCCGGCAGTCATCAGTGTTTTCATGCAAGTTTGCTCCTTTCCTGAGCAACATTCTGCCGGTTTTTTGTGTCAGCACAAGGGGAATATTTTCCCCTACTCTAAAAGCCGCCAAACCCCCTGAACTACCTCACGGTACTTCCGTTGTCCCGTTGCCAACTCATCCAGCAGAATCTCCAATTGCGCACTGAATTCCACGGTGAAAATTTCAGGGCAGTGAGTTTCCAACCACTCCAGCGCCATCCGCCCACGTTCGGTTAAGCGCAACTGCCCATCCACCTCCTCCACATAACGGTGCTGACGCACCTTTGCCAGGGTCTCAGCATAGGTGGACGGCCGCCCTACCCCACTGGACTGCATCATGGCAATCCACTCTGCCTCATTCAATCCTTTCCGTTGCTGTGCACGGGCACTGGATCGCACTCGTTCTCCAATTTTCTTTTGCGCCAGGGTTGGACGCACTTCCTGTTCCAAACCCTCCCCTGACGCTCGACGATATCCAGGATCCAGCACAATTCGCTCACTGACCTTCACTCTCCGTCCCATCTACTTTCTCCAGGGTGATCGTCACTTCCTTTACCCGCGCCGGACGCATGTAAGCCGCCAGAAACCGCGCCCGGATGAGCCGATACAAAACGGACTGCCGCGGGTCTGTGATGCTATCTGCTGAAACCGTCGGGTCCACCGGGCGGATGGCTTCGTGAGCATCCTGCCCGTTTTCCCCCTCAAAGGTTTGTTCCCTTCCCAACCACTCTTCACCGTACTCCTTTACCACTGCCCGACGGGCTACCTCTACCCCTGCCGCCGAAACCCGCCTGCTGTCGGTGCGCGGATAGGTGATCCATCCGTTTTCGTAGAGCGCCTGCGCCACCTGCGCAGTTTCTTCTGCGCGCCAGCCCAACCGCCTGGCCGCATCGGCCAGCAAGTCCGCTGTGGTGTATGGCGGCGGCGGGATTTCCTCCACTACCCGGGATACCTTTTCCACCACCACCCATTCACCGGTATATGCTTCCGCCAGACGTTCTGCCTCTGCCCGGCTCAGGCGCCCCACTCCACCGAGACCTGCCATGCTTCCTCCGCCTCTCGTAGCAGTGCCAGAGCCGCCATCTGTACCCGCCCCGCTGAGAAGTCTTTGCCGTGCTTCTTCATGGCGGACCACAAACGGGGTGAGACGTGATAGCCGATAAGCCGGTCTATGACTCGCCTTGCAACCGCCGCAAGTACCAGATCGGTATCTATGCGTCGCGGATGTCTCAATCCCTCCGCCACTGCCTCACGGGTGATGGATCGGAAGGTTACCCGCTGGACTTCCTTCCCCATCAGTTCGCGCTCGAAGATCTTGGTGATGTGCCATGCAATCGCTTCTCCTTCCCGATCCGGATCGGTTGCCAGAATCACCCGTCCAGACTGGGCAATCAGGGGGCGTAGCATAGCCACAGTACGCGCCAGGCGAATTTCATACTGCGGTGCAAAGCCATTCTGCACGTCTACACCCAACCGATCTTCCGGCAGGTCCCGCAGGTGTCCACCGGTGGAGCGCACCAGCACTGCACCGTCCAACAACCCGCGCACGTATTGAGAAATTGTGCGCGCTTTAGTGGGCGATTCGACCAGAATCAGGGTGTTCATTTCAGCCGTTTCTGCCAGTAGACCCCACTTCCGGGGATACCCACGCTGATTCTCCGCGCACCAGGTCCAAATGTGTAGCGCAATCCGCGCACACCTACAGTGATAGACCATCCCCCTTTACTCAGGTTCAGGTACACCAGTCCTGGAAGAATAGGAATTCGCCGGTAAAACCGTATGCTCATGCTTCACCTTCCCAGGGGAAAATTTTCGCCTTGTCCTTCTTCTGAAAGTCGTACCAGGTAGTCGGATCCTGAAAGAAGCGTTCCAGCGTGCGCCCGTAAAAACGCACTTTTCCAGGGTTGTTCTCGATTTCTTCCTGGTAACCTTTTCCAACAATGCTATCGCGGTAAACTGCCAGAACCTGGGGAAAATATTCCACTTCCTTATCGCGTGGTGCATCTATCTCCCATTGTTCCAGCCAAATCTTGCTCTGCGAAGCCTCCTCATATTTGCGCACTTTGCTCATCGCCCGGGTACGCTTATCCTCATTGTGAAATTCGATCAGGCACACCCATTCTTGATCTCCTTTCTTGAAGCGTAGAAACGCATCCGGTTCAAGCATGGCTTTTTCTCGCTTCCCATCCCAGAGCGTGGCTTCATACTTGCTCAGCCAGATTGGAATCCAGCCTGCCTGCATTGCCAAGTCGCCTATTTTCAAGACGATTTCGTTCACCGCCAGATCATGCAGCAGACGTTCCATGGGAGCACTCAAATAGCCCCCAGGCGGGGGAACACCATAACGCTCTCGTACAATCTCAATCCCTACCGGACCCAATGTATACAACAGGAAGCGCTCGGCATTCTCTGGCACAGGGAGCCCGTAATCGAGCAATGCTGAGCGCACTTCTTCGGACGTAAACGGTAGGCGATCCAGGATGCGCTGACGATGATAATCTCGTAATGCACGCCCGCTCGTAGGTAATCTATATTGTGGTAGGACACCCGCCGAGAGCAACATACTCAGAGTTCTTTCCAGAATTCTTCCCAGTCCACGTTGCAATATGTTTCTGGCAGCAATCTGGGCCGCTTGCGGAGATATAGGGTCAACGATGGAGGGAATTTTTGGATTTGGAACAAGTGTTTGTTGAATTGAGGACAAAACAAATGACATGGTTGTTCTCCTTAGAGCCATACCCCCTTATAAAAAAGGGGAGTCCGTTTTTGGAACACTTGACCTTTTGAGGCGTAATTCTGGGCAATCTACGGGCAACTTATGGGCACTCTATGGGCATACTATGGGCAAACAAACAATTTTTTTGTTTTTTCAGGCAAAAATTACAGGCTACCTATGGGCAACCTATGGGCAGGCTATGGGCAACCCATGGGCAGGCTATGGGCAAAATTCCCTCCTTCTCACATTTCCTCCAATAAACCAACTTCCTGGGCCCCCATCTCTTGCCTGGGCCTGCCCACACGATGTCCATCATCTCGCTCCCTCCAGTAGTGTGCCTCACGCAGCCACCAGGGTAACCCGTACAACGCCCGGCTGATCTTTTTCGCTCGCTCAATCCTGTCGGGTACCGACGACGGATCTGCCAGCAACCGCGCTGCCTGATACTGGTTCCACGCCTGTACATCCAGCACCACCTGCTCCCAATCGCTCCGGGATAAGCCACGCAGGAAGCGAACTACCTCCACCGCTCCCCCAGGATCATCCGGGTCAGTGGCAGTTCTCGCCAGTTCACGCACCCGCCGCCATAAATCCGAGACCTGCGGCATTTCCACTTCGCTGAAAAACGTCCACGGGGGTGGCGAGAGCCGCTGCGGAGGTAACATTCGAATCATGCACGGCGGTTTCGGGGCTTTGTTCACCATGGCTTTCACATACCCGTGATACTTTGGCAAGGCGCGTATGTCCGTTTCGTTCACCAGGTCGCTCCCCAGAATCTGCGCCGCCTGCCGTGCTTCTTCGGGATCTGAGACCAGCAGAATCACCTTCAGATTTGTGTTGATCTGCACCCGCTTCGCCACTTCAGGCGTCAACTGCGAGGCTGACTGCGTCGCCAGAATGACGCTCGCGCCGAATTTGCGGGCTTCGGCAAGCAAGGCATTGGTGATTTCAGCCACCTCCGTCCCGCCGGTTTCTGCCCCGGCCATGGCGGCAAATTCGTCAATGATCAACGCGGCTTGCTGACGTTCGGTTTTCTCCACCCGTCCCAGAAACGCCGTCTTCGCCATCTGCATGAAGAGCATGGAGACCAGCCCTGCCGCCTTGCTTCCCAGCCTGGCGGCGTTCACCGGCAAGAGAACCAGTTTGCCCCCAGAGAGCAATTGCCGCAGGCTGATAACTGTTCCCAAGGGCGGCAGAGCCATACTGCGCCGTAACCTTCGGTCAGCGACGAAGGTTTCCAGTCTGCGCTGCGCTCCCAGAATGCTGTCCCGCATTCCGGCCGCTTTCTTGTCCCCTTCCAGGCAAGCCGCCACCTCGTAGCGGCAGAAATCACGAGCTTTGGCGTTCTCCTCCGAAACCCGGCTGAGGATACGCTCTCGAAAAGATCCCTCGCCTTCCGAAAGGAATCGATCCACCGCCAGTAAACTGGCCTGCCAGCCCAGCACGTCCAGGATCACCCGGGCGGTGTTACGCAACACCTCACGCATGCGCGTGGACTGGTCCCACGAAGCCGGTTCAGCCATGCGGATAACGCTCATGGCCGCGTCTAGCGCGGCGTCCTGTCCCCCACCCAGTCCCAGGGTCATCAGGGGAACGGAAGGGGGTTGCAGGCTGTCAATCTCCAGATACACCACCCGCCCCAGGAAGGCATCCGGCACTGCCGAGAGCAGGTCCAGGCACAAATCCCCGTGCGGCTCAATGACCGCCGTTGAAGCTCCAAGCCCAAAGGTCTGCACTGCCAGGTTGCGGAGGAAAGTGCTCTTGCCCGAGCCGGTCGTTCCCACCACAAAGCCGTGGGTGGTCAGATCAGGTAGGGGCACCCCAATCTTCCACTCATTCCCGATTTCATCGCTCTGTGTTCCCAGTAAAACCATCGGTATCCGTTCGTCACTCATCTCACCTGCTCCCGTAATACGCTCAACCCCTTACCTGTCAACATCCACAGATTAATGTGGGAATTTCCCCGCTCCCCTAACGGGTTTTTCACCAGTCCACAGCGGGCAAGATGGTACGCATGCCCCATTCCCAGATGTTCCTTCACCCAACGGTTATCTCTGGGTTCAACCAATAACTCCTCCAGAAATTTCCTTTCCACGGCTGTCAACTTGTTCCCGTCCATAGCTTACTCCTCAAGGAACGCCGTACGATAACGGGAGGCGTCAAAGCGCATCTCCTCGTCAGACGGAAGGTACCGGGCCGGTGCCGTTTGCATGCGAGGAGCCAGTTCCATCAGGTCGCGCCCGGGTAGATGTGCCAGATACGCCAGATCTCCTGCCGCCCAGGGAGCATGCTGCCCCATTGCCCTCATCCACAACACAGCCGCGTCGCTCCCCTGCCGCACCGGCTGGACCGGGTTTGTTCCGCTAAAACTGGCTGACACAGCCCGCGCCAGTCCACGGGCAATCCCCTGCGCCCGCTCCAACGTATCCGCCAGCCCCGCCACCCGCACGGTCACGTCCAGAAAATCCATGCGGGCGCGGGCTTCAAATTCTTTTGCCTCCTGACTGCGCAAAGCCCGAACCCCCTTACTGGGAGATTGGTCATCCCGCGCGGCAAAGGCTCGCTGCCCCAATTGCTTGCGTGCCCCATAATTCCGCCGGGCGACCACCTGCACGAGCGCCCGTGCCTGTCCCATCACTCCGTTGATCTCAATCAGCGCGGCACGCAGGGGATCTTCAGCCACCGCTCTGACCGCCTGTTCAAACGATACCGGAGCCAGCTCTACCCACCACACTGCCCAGCCCTCCGGCAGTCTGGCCGGGTCGTCCTGGGAGCCAACCGGTTTACGAAACAGCCCGGGCCATTCGGCTTTGAACTGCGTCAGCGCCGCACGCACCCCATCCTCAGAGCCGTGCAGTCCAAATGCTATTCCCCTTTCGTTTCCAAAAATCTCAAACGAGATATGCTCATCATGCGGTAAACTGTCCGCCAGCCGCGACCACAGGCGCACCTCCTCCGGTCTGACCGGTTTCCAGTCCGCTCGCGGTAGCAGCAGCACCGTTGGACCCTCTGCCACCCGTTGAACGATCTCCTCCCAGGCACGCTGTTGCGTCCGATGACGCACCCAGACTGCTCCAATCACAAGCACCAGGAACGCCGCCCCTCCAGCACAAAGAAGCGTTACAGCGCGAGGGAGAAAATTCATCAATTCCTCGCCGTGGAGCACCCAGGCTTGTTGCCGCTTTGCGGGATTGAGCAGATATACCAGCAGATTGGCGCGCACCAAAACAAGCGTCAGCACCGCCAGCACCCCCAACCCGCCTATCTTCAGGAAATCGCGCTTTTCCATCCCTCAACAACCTACAACCAGGGATCTTCCTGTCCCTCATTTCCCGACATGGATTGTTCAATTTGAGAAGGCTCTACCTCAGGTGTAACCGTTATCTCCTCTGAAGTCGTCGGCGGGATCAGGGTTTCAGCAGACGGTTGCACTGACGGAACATCATTCTTCCCGTTTTGTTTCATCCGCGCCAGTTTTCCTTGCAGATCCCGCTCCTGTTCGTCTAAAAACTGCAACCAGGCTTTTAACGCCTGCACACTGCGCACAAAAGCGTCATTCGCTGCATTCATCCCATCACCTCCAGTTCGCTCTGTAATCTCTGCACGATTCGTCTTGCCATCTCCCGATCTTGCAGCCGCGACGAGAACACGATCCGCTCCAATTGCGTGGGTACCACGTTCACCACCAGCAGATCATCCGGTAGCGATGCCACACAGGTGCCCCGGGGTAAAATCGGCAGGGCGTCTACCAGTACCTCGGGCAAACCGGGAAAGTATTCCCGCACCCGAGCCCGCTCACTGTCTTTCTGGTTGAAGATCAGCGTGTTGGCAGCATTCGCCAGGATGGGGATGCCGTGGTGTAATCCTTTTTCATCCCTCGGACCCAGTAACGAGTGCAGATCCTGATCCGCCACAATCATCCCTACCAATCTGGCACGCGCTGTTTTGTACTCCGAGGAGATGTACTCAGCCATCACTGCATCGCGCATCAGGATGCCCATTTCGTCCACGAAGAACAAAATTGGCGCTCGGTCCCCTTGCAGTCTCCGCCGCCGTATTCCCTGATTGATATTCGCCACCAGAATTGATAAGAACGCCGAGCGCAATCCTCCTGCCATCCCCTGCTGAGGCAAGCGCGAGACGTCGAACACCGTCAGGGCATGATCCAGGTTAAAGTCAATGCTGGTTCGTCCAAACAACTCGCGCTGCGAGCCCTGCACGTAAATGTCAAGCATGACCACCAGCCGATCACGCACTTCCTGCAGACTCGGTGTGCTCACCGGCATGCTGCGCAACACTGCCTGCAACTCCGCTAACGTTGGGGAGAGCGCATCGGTTTGTCCCCACACCGGCTTATACAGGTTAACCAGGGCTGCGTCCAGTAAAGCCCGTGCCAGGGCATCTCCGTCCCGCCAGACCCCCAACATGCGCAACATCGATAGCGCCAGTTCCACCTGGCTACCCAGTTCTTCATGAACAATGTCCAGTACATTAACCGTTGCCCGGCTCGTTCCTACCAGGTTTCTCTGATACACTTCCTCCCCTAAAAAGGGCAAATCGATATTCCCCTGCGGGTCAACGATGATCAAACGTACCCCCATGAGCAGGTGGCGCATCATCAACAGCAGGGTAGCAAAGGTCTTCCCGGAACCTGTTTGCCCTAAAATGACCGTGTTGTACGACGGGTTGCGGTCGTTGAACAGGTTCAGCACCACCGGCGATTGGTTGCGGTCAATGCCCAGCATCACCCCGCGAGTTTCCGTCCTCCTCCGGTACGACATCGCCGATCCCACCAGCAACGCCACCCCTCCGGTGGTCAATGGCGTTCCCTCTGACCAGGTGCCGGTCAGTGTTCCTGATGGACGAATCTCCGCGCTGAACAGTTCCGCCAGTAAAGTCCCTGTTCCGTACAACCGTTCCATTTCCAATCCCGCTGTGCTCTGGACGATCGTCGCGCGGTGATTGACCGTCGCTTTGTCTGGACCGTCCACCACCACATACAGACTCACCGCATGTAACGCTTCGCCTCGCGCCAGGGCATCCCGTACTGCCTGCACCCCACCCGCGGCGGTAGCCGCTTCATGGCGCGTCTCTTCATTTCGGTCCTGGCTGTACTGCGCCATGGCACCTTTCAATCGCAACAGTCGCATGGCTTCCGGCTGAGTATAGGTGTAGATCTGCAGCACAATCCACAACGGGAACTCCTGTGCCAGCAGGTTGTGCAATGTCTGTGGGTGCAGAATGCCTCCGTACTGGTTGTACCGACTGCGCAGCACCGCCAGGTGACGCCCATCTTCTGCCTGCAATGTCTCCCACCCGGCAACCGCCCGCTGAAACGGACGCGGCAGTTCATGATCCAGCAACTGTGCTGGAATGCTGTACGCCCCCAACAAATTGAGTAAGGCATCTGCTTCCATGTCCGCATCGATTGTCAGATACAGCCGCGTATAACGCACTTCCCGTACCGCGGCGCGCAGGTGATCTTCATAAGCGATCCGATACGCCATGACCCCCGGCGGGAGGTATCCTTCCGGGGTGGCTACCTCGTAAAATCCATTCAGCACATCCTCCGGTTTCAGCGCGTCGGCGGTGATGATCAGGCGAGCCATGGGCATCCCCCGCGTCAGGCGCGGCAAGGCTGCCCACAGCCCACCAGATGCCACCAGTCTCGACGCGGGTGCTGTCAGATAGTCAAAGGCTTGGATCTGGACGATCACCTCTATTCCTCACTTTCCAGCGTGTAAAGCACGTCGCCATCCCACGATCGCACTTCGATGCGCCCGCTGCCGTACGGCAGTACCCGCGGCAATACCACCTCTTCACGCCGCATTTCGTACATCAGGCGGGCAACACCGTATTCCAGTATCGAACGATTTCCCAATCCATCAAATCGCCGTACACCCAACAGCACCACCACCCCAATCAACAAACCCGGCGTACCAACCGCCATCATGCCAAACAGCCCGGCAAACGTACCAATCAGCAACTCGGTGATCCCGAACCCCAGAAAATACCTGGCTTCGTAGTGCAGCACATCTGGGGGGATGGTGTAGCGCAGATCGTGGTTCATCTCACCCGCCGCTCAATGCCGCCACAATTGCCGATGCCAGCGCCACCAGGATCACCCCGATGATCACGTTGGTGATCTGCCGTTTATAGCGCTCTGCCAGTTCAGGCCAGAACGCCGATCCCGCCATGATTGCTCCGATCAGCCCGATGCTGATCCCCGCCAGCAAAATCGCCAATCCCTGAAAATTGAAACTATTCATCGTCAAATTCTCCTTTCTTTGGTTTTGAATTACTTGCGAACCAGATATTCTGCAACCACCCATCCGCGGTCCTCACCTGCGCTCACGTACCACCAGGTGCGTCCTTCGACACGTACTTCCGGAACTTCAGAATGGATGACCACTTCACTGTTCCGCTCAAGCGTGCGGATCACTGTAGCCGATTGTGAGGGTTCGGCGCGCAGTTTCAACCGTTCCACCGTGACGATCCCAATTACTACTGGTGTGGGCGTCGGCGAGGGTTCCACTGTCGGCAACGGGGTAGGAGTGTAGAACGCCACCGGGTTGCGCGATACCGGCAAAGCCATCTCTGCCAGGTATACTGTTCGCCGCGGGTTGCGCAGGTTGTTGGTATACGCCACAACCACCAGACTGGGGGTGGTTCCCCGAAAGATCTCAATCTGGTCGGTGAGCAAATCCGGGATCACCCGCGTTAGCGTGTAGGTCACCGTAAAACCACTGCGGTAGCGCAGGCGAATCGGAGAGCCCGGCGCTAAATTCAGTTCCTTCAGCAGTTCCTCCGGGACAGCGATAACCTTGCGCACCATTGTGGTGGGCAGCCATTCAATTCCTCCCTTCGGCTCCCATACTCCGCTTTTCTCATCCACACTGCCAGCGTTGATCACATAGTGATGTTCCCCCATCTCAATAGACGCTGGGGCTACTGCTTCAGGAGAAGCCTCATTGCTCATCGGCAGGTAGATCAGACGATGGGGGTCTGTCTGCTCACTGGCTTGTGCCTTGTACTCCCCATACACCTCTTGAAGATTTACCGTTGGGGTGGGCTCGGGGGTACTGGTTTTCTTCGTCCCACCCGCTGCGGCTTTTTGCATCTGCACAGTGGGGGTCGCTTCTTGTGTCCACACCACCGTAGAAGTGGTCGCCCCATGCGCACTGCGTCCCTGCAACGCCATCCAACCTACTCCGATCAGCGGCGGGATCATTACTAGCAGCAACATGACCGCTACCTTAGCCCAGGCAGGTAACGCGCCCACCCCTCCGTTCATTCCGCGTACGCTATGCCCACCCAAGGAGACGGACTCTCCACGCAGAACCGCCTGTACTGCTGGATGACTGAGATCCACCGATGCCACCGAATTCTCGTCAATGGGCACCTTGCCGCTCTGCGCTTCCGCACGCAATCGCCGAATGACTTCGATTTTCTGTCCAATGGTCACCGCATTTGCTTGCTGCATACGCCGTTGTAAATAGCGTTGGAATACTTCCCGGTTCATCCCTTATCCTCCGTTGATTCACCTGAAACCTTCCGCCCTTGTGAGGGTTGCATTCCGCTTCCCAAAATCTGCGCCTGACGCATGGCTCCTGCCAGTGGTTCACTGTGGGTTTCCACTTTCACCGCACTGACCGGGCCGGACTCTCTCCGCGGTTCACTCTTGAACACGGCTTCTGTCGTTCGCTGTTCCGCCTCTTTCGGCAGATCTTCCCACTTCGCATCCCATCCCTCGCCCCACATCGCCGCAGTTTGTCCAGCAGGAGATGGAGTAGCATTTTCCCATCCGCTGATCCACTCCGCTGTCATGGGAGGCGAGAACACCCCGACAGTTGGAGCATCTCTCCATTCGTCCTCATACGATGGTGCAGTGCGCTGACGCGCTACACTGCCGTTGCTCACAAAGACATCTCCCATCTCCGGCGCGGAATCCAGCACATCCATCTCTTCCTCTACCACTGTGCCGTTCTTCCCCCAGCGCTGTCCGGTAATCGGTGCCGGGGTCGCGGTTCCCCCACCGCTGATCAGCGCAGCCGCTCCTCCCACCACGGCTCCCAGCACATTTCCTCCGGAAACCGCCGCACCGCTCAACGCTCCCGTGGTGACCCGCGCTACCGTTTGCAGGGCACTCGGACCCTCGGGCACTCCCAACCCTGCTCGCACCGCCTGTGGAAAGACCGTCAGGGAGGAAGTCAGCGTGGAAAGAGTGGCTCCGGCTACCGTGCGCGTGGCAAATACCAGAGCGCCTACCAGCATCAGCCACTCCACCACCGTTCCCGCATCCGTAAATCCGTTCGGCAGGATCGAGCGAAGCAGTTCCGCGCTGACGCGCATCAGCAATGCCAGCCCCAGGCTGTACACCACCACCTGCACGTATTTCTGCACAATCCCGCTCAGCACCATCCCACCAAACTCGAAGAACCCCAGTGGCAACCCCGCAAACAGGAAGAGGATCAGGATGAGTGCCGCCAGGTTTAGAAACAGGTATCCCACCATAAAGATGATGATCAGCGAGGTCCCAACCCCGGTCAGCACCGCAAAGATCAATGCCTGCACTGCCCCCTCCCTTCGTCTTGCCTGCGAATCCCGCATCTCTACCACGGTATTCATCACTGTCCCGGCAAACACCCCGTTTTCCGCAATGCGCATGCTTACTTCGGTTTCTTCCGGGTCCAGAAAGTAGTTCCTTTCAAAGTCCACCGGCATCGTCAACAGGTTATCCAGGGCAATCTCCGTATCCCCTTCGGAAGCCTGCATGGGCGCCAGCACCAGCTGGCTTACCGATGACGAGGTTTGTTGCCCCAGCATCAGTTTCATCAGTTCGACCCGTAATGTGTCCAACCCACCCACCAGGTCGTATCCCGCCGTGCCACTGATGAACAACGCCACCAGCACCACCCCCCAGATCATCACCTTATCCGGCTTGACCAGCCGTGCTCCATACCCCAATGCCAAAGGGATCGTCAGGAGAATGCCTGCCAACGCCATGGCAATGTACATTACTCCCGTCGGTCCCAGGGAGATGTTGCGCAGTACCTCCGGCATAAACGACATCAGGTTCGTCAATAACGCGGTCCGCAGCGTCTCCAACCAGGTGCCCTCCACCAGCAGTCGAAACCCCGCCAGTGCCAGTCGTGCCACAATCCAAACCCCATAGACAAATGAGCGCACCATCTCCTGTCCCAAACTCACCACCCAACGCGTGGCGAGCAGGGTAAGCCCCTCAAAGAACGTTATGCAGCGCTCCGGGTCATATTCGGGTTTACTGGCATTGCAGTAATTCACCGCACTCCCCGTTTGTGTACCGCTCCCGGACCCGGGTGGATCGCTGGGCTCTCCGCTACCAGGCGGAGGATCATCGGTCACAATGTCCCCTGCCTGCACCGGATGTGGGGGAATCGCCCAGACCATAAACGCCCATATCAGAAGGAAAAGGAGCACCTTTCGCGTCATACGCTCTTTTTTGCCTTTCTGTACAATCCGTACACTCCTCCCATGAGCAAAACGCCCAGCAGGATCGAGAGCACCCATGGATTTCCGCGCACCACCCGCACCACCGTGCGCGTGTCGAAAGGAAATGCTTTCGCTTCCCTCCCATCTTCAATCTTGTCCAGGCGGAGCGGCAAATACAGATCGCCCCCGGGCCAGATCACATCCCGGCGCTGGTCGCCGATGATCACCGTTCCGTACAGCATTCCTCCACCCGGCGGTGGGGTGAGCACCGCAAAGACACAGCGCCCTGCCTCATCCGTTGTGCAGGTCTCCTGGTACCACACCCGCGCCAGGGTTTCACCCCCGACCATTTCGAAGCGGTACAGTTCCAGTTCTACCCGTTGGCCGTGAACCGGCTCTCCTTCAGGGGTGTACACCTCTATTCGCAGCTGTGTCCCGGTCGTTTGCAACATGCCAAAAGCCCAAATCAAAAGCACCAGGATTCTCATTTCAACTTCCCTTCGATACTCCTTGCTCCCAGTCGTATCCAGGGCACCCAAACGTTGGCGCCGGGTCTATCGCTCCCACCCCCAGTTCAGTAGGGGCGTTGATCTGGTAATGCAGGTGCGGGCCCGTGCTGTTTCCCGTGTTGTCCACATGCCCAATCACGTCCCCGTAAAACACCCATTGATCCGGTTCTACGGTGACGTCCAGCATGTGCATGTAGGTGGCTTTCCACCCAGACGGCTTCCAGCAATCGTCCAGCCGCCCATTGGCTTCGTCTACCCGTGGATCGGGAGGATCTGAACATGCCACCCGCCTCCGATAGCAGGTCGCTAATGTCCCATTTTTCCAGTCTTCTTCTGGTTTCCCTGTGCAAACGGTAGGGAGCGGGGATTGTGACGCCCAGCAAGCCTCGAAAATCCCGGCATCATAATCTGCATTGGGATCATCTGTGCAGTACCACGCCCCGGACTGGTCGTTCTTCAACCACGCTTCAATCTGAACAAAATTGCCCATCCCGTGATTGAACTGTGCTGGAACGGTATAGATGGCTTGTTTGACCCGCCCAAAATCCGTGGTAACCAGCAGGGGTTTGCCGTTGATCGTCTCACTGCCGTCCGGTGACCAGTAAGATGCCAGGTCGATCCCCCAGTGGGTATAGCCCGGGAAATAATTGGGGGTGCAAAAGTAGGCACTGATAATCCCCCAATCGCACTGGCGAAAATCCACCGGCCAGCCGTGGAAGGGCACAGAATCAAATGCCACACCGATTTGAGCGCATGACCCACCTCTCGGGGGGACACCGGAGTTGTGATACCCCGCCACAGTCCCAGGAACAGTTTCCACAATGCGCGTCCTCAGGCTCAGAAAGAGCAAGGCACAGGCAAATAACACCAGGAGCAACAGGATCAGGAGAATGATCCGAACAGTGCCTTTCATAACATCCTCATGGCAGGTACAGTGGCAGCACCGGCGCATCCAGCCGGAACCAGACTTCCAGGAACCCCTCCGGTGCATCTGGAACGTCAATGGCACCGAATTTCAACAGGTAGGGCACGTCCAGATACACCCGCGTGTTGTACTGGGTTGGTGTCAGGCAGAACAGGGCCTGTCCGTCCACCGTCCAGGTGTAACCCAGGCGATCGTATGTCGTGGAAAGTACAAACACCTGGAGATTGGATACCCCCTCATGAGGAGACATGTAATTATCCTGGTTGTCATCCACGAACACGCGGATATACAGCGGCGTATATCCCAATGGACACTGTGCGGGTGGTTGGAACCCTCCGGGAAGCAGGTAATACTCGCCCTGTACCCCAACCGGATATCCGTCCCCTCCCTGGATGATCAGAGGGTCGGGGTAGTGCACGACTCCACTGCTTCCTGGATCCGCCGGGTTTGCATTGCCGCTCGTGCCGGATCCATTCCCGTTTGTGGTCGCCGGACAAGTGGGTTGCACAGATTCTTCAAAAGCCGGGGTAGGGGTGAAAGCGCAGAGCGGAGGTTGCGAAGATGGCAACTGCACACCGTCCGTCCTTGTTCCAGGAACAGGGGTTTGCGTTGACTCGGGAACAGCAGTTGGGGGCGTTGTTGGCGTTTCGCTAGGTGCCGGAGTTGACGTGCCAGTTGGAGTTGGTGTTTCGCTGGGTGCCGGGGTCCATGTGCTGGTCGGGATCGGCGTTTCGCTGGGTACCGGGGTTGACGTACCGGTCGGGGCTGGTATGTCGCTGGGCGTCGGCATTAGAGTCTCTGTTGGGGTCAGCGTTTCCGTTGGGGTAGCCGTAGGTGTCAGGGTATAAGTCGGGGTTGGTGAAGTTGTAGGTGTCTCGGTTGGTTCAGGAGTGGGTGTTAGCGTGAAAAACGGTGACGGGATAAAACGAGTTGCCGTTGCCGTAGCAGTCACTGGGACCGGTGTTGCAGTGGCCGCGGTTGTAGGAACGAGTGTGGCTGTAGGAGTGCGTGTGGCCGTTGGTACCGGTGTTGGAGGTTCTGGCGTAGGCGTATCGCATATTACCGATTGCGCAAAACAGCACCCCTGGCAGGGCTGCCCACTCTGATCTATTCCTGAGGCACTGCACGACACGTAGTTTCCCGCATCGTTGTATCCACTGCACGGCTTCGGCACCCACCAGGTGCACACAGTATGGCAGGCTTGTATCGATTCCGCCTTTACTACGTGGCGCAATTCACTGCTCAAGCAGTCCTTTGCGCTCCACGGACTGGCACCAGGCAACGAGAGAAAAACGATGAGAGCCAGCGTTTCTGCTATCCCCAACCAGGCGTATTTCCGCACCCCCTGCAATTTCAACGAGAGTCCAACCGCGGAAAACGTCACACTCATGGTGAACAATAAGATCCGAGTCACGGGGGACAAGTGCACCGGTAGCAGACCGCTCGCGTCTGCTAAAAGGGTTCCGAATGCTACCCCTGCCAGAACCCATCCCAAGATGTGCCACAATTTGCGCGCTTTGGTGGAGTTGGGAAGGGTGTCCGAAAAGAATACACTCCAGACAATCACCCCCAGCATGATTATTCCGCTCTCCAAAAGCGCCGCTACCGGAGCGCTGATCCCCCATTCCCTCAGCACGATAAAGCCAAATGTCACCAAAAATACACCGATGAGCCACACCCTTTTCATGCTTCTTCCTCCCAACAGGTCTGCTCTAGTGCTCGATAAATTCGGCATACGGACCCTCGATGTACCGGCGGCGGGATAATTCACTGTCGGGGTCGAGCTCCGGCGGGTATTCTCCGGGATTGCGCAATACCGTGCGTAGCAGGGCTCCGCTCCAGCCCTGTTTCCTGGCATACCACAGCCACTGTCTGACCCGCTCTGCATCTTCTCGCCATGCCATCTCAACGTCTTTCAGCGGGCCGCGCCAGCCAAGTCTTGTCAGTTTTTCTCGTATTTCCTCGGGAATGCACTGGTTTTCAGTGATAGATTCATCCCCTGAAAATTTTTCAGGTGAAAATTTTTCAGGGGAACCGTCAGTTAAATTTAAATGCTGCTGCTTAAAATTAAAATTAACAGCAGCATTTAACTGACGGTTAATTAATACATTTAATGCGTTGCACGATTTTTCAGGTGAAATATTTTCAGGTGAAATATTTTCAGGTGAAAATTTTTCAGGTGAAAATTTTTCAGGGGTTGAAAACACTTCCCGTGCAATCGGCGACTGACTTTCGCTTTGCTCAATCTCTTCCTCGCTCATCCCCACCGTCACCTGATACACCGAGGTTTCTCGCTGATACCTCCCTCCAGAGCCTTTCCGCACAATGCGAATTTCCCCAGACTCGGCTAGCTTGTTGATCAGCAAATACACATTCCGCTCTGTAGTTCTGGCTTTGCGCGCCGTCGTGGCATGTCCTGGGTAACAATACCCCCAATCATCCGCCCAGTCCGCCAGCGCCAGCAGTACCAGCAGCGCCGTCCCGCTTTGCTGGCTGTATCTCCACACCCGATCAATAGCCGATATGCTCATGTTTGCACCTCCCCAATTTGCCTGAAAAAATGCCCAAAAACAGGGCTTTTTCTGCCAAAGGTCTTATCATAGCCATGCCCCAAAAACAGACGCCTTGTAGGGCTTCTACGTGGCTCAAGGGCTGTCCCTGATTTTTTGCAGAGACGCCCCTTTGGAACGTCCCTTGATCTTTACAGGGATAGCCTAAAGGGATGTCCCTGTAAAGATGCGGGGGCGTCCCTTGACTTTGCTTTTCACCACGATTTTTTGTTTTTCCGCGACTCAATTTTTTCCATCCTTTCTACATCGTTCGGATGCACCAGAATCCAGTCATAACGAGGTGATTCGGAAGGGTACTTGTAGCCCCAAAAAACGATCTCGTTTTCCTCATAACCGGGCACCGCTTCAAAAAGAAGGAAGGTGATAACTTGCGAAATGGTGACGCCTTCTCTTTGAGCAATCTTCTCCAGCAATTCGCGAAGGTTGGCAGGAAGGTCTACCGTTACTTTATTGGGTTTACGCAATTTCGCTTTCTCCCGTTCTTTCCGTTTCTTCTCCTCCTCCTTGCGGCGCATCTGGAGCAGTTTGTCCCGCTCTTCTCGGCTCAGACGCAATTCATCAAAATGGCGCTGACGGTCGGAGAGAATTTCGGCCACCTGCTCATCTGCCGGTGGAATGGGTTGTATTGCCGGACGGTACTCTCCCTTCTCTTTTGCCATTGTTATTCTCCTCTCAGCAGCACTACCATTTCATTCAGGATCGCCACATACCCACCAACCGCCTTGTCATTGCCATTCACATATCCCTGGAGTGCTTGACACTGCGGGGCATACTCCCAAACCGTCATTCCGCGGCCAGGGGCTTCTGCCAGCCTCACATCCTGGGGAATGGGCGGCAAGACCTGCTTACCAAAAACATTCACCAACTCAACCAACCGTTGGTGGGTCTCCTTGGTCACCCGATCAAAGAACGTCGGCAACAGGTAATACCTGCCGGGCATTCGGGACCGCCGTGCGGTTTCGGTGATGGAACGGGTAATCTCGTTCACTCCGTCCAGATCGGTGTATCTCAAACGGGTGGGGATGATGACATAATCGCTTGCCAGCATGGCGGCGATTTGCAGGTGATTCAGACTTGGTGCCAGGTCAAGCAGTACAGCCTCCATGCCCATCGTTGCGCTTTCCTCTCGCAAACGATCGGCAAACTCCGCGGCGCCCCACTGCTCTTCTCTCATTCGCCCAAGAACCCGGTCGGTGGTTTTATCTCCGGGTAGTATCCAGAGATTTTCCCGCGCCTGGATGACCACCTGGCCCAACGGTTCTTCATCGTAGTACCAGCGGCGCACACCGGGTGCTTTAGACATGCCTAATTGGGTGGCAACATGACCCTGGGGATCACAATCTACCAAAAGCGTTTTATACCCTCGAAGTGCAAAACCACTTCCCAGGGTAACCACGGATGTTGTTTTTCCCACGCCGCCTTTCTGGTTGATGAACGAAAAAACTTTCATCTTGTTTGCCTCTCTAGCAACTTCGCTTATCCTGCTTCCCCAAATAAACTCATCTGCAGCTCGCTCTTCCTCTCATGAGTCAACCAGACATCCAGAGGAAGCAGATTGCTTGCCTGCTCAATCTCCAAGCCATCCACTGCGTGCAAGAGAGTCACCAGCCACTCCGGTGCTCTTGTACTCATCCGCGCGTAGCGCGGCTTTTGCCCCTTTCTCAACTCGTACAGCTGGAGTGCAGACATCAGACCGCTTTTGTCCTCGATCCGATAGACCCTCCATTCGGTTTTGTCCATGATCTCCTCCGTCTGGATCCAACCAATGAATTCTGGTTTTTCCGCCATGTCCATGTACGGCAATGAGCGCCGCAACGGACGTGAAGATGTTCAGCCCGTACGGCTCTCGCAACCAATGCAGGACTGCTGTCCCATCGCTGAATTCCACCCCCTCCGCCACAATCCCCGTGCCAGACACTCCGGATACATCTTCATTGCGCATCAGGACGAACATCCGCATACTTGTGCTCCTTCCGACATCCGGAATGGCTTCTCCCGCACCACTCTCCCCCGTCGAATCACTACCCGCTCGCCCGTCTTGATGTTCTCGAACACTGTGCCGTTGGGCCATGGACACGGGATGCGCCGAGCCTCACGATCCACATCGGGTAGCACGATGTCGCTCCAGCGGAAGTGCCCGCCGTAAAACACCCCCGGGTCATCTCCCTTCCGGGTAGGATCGACCACAACTTTCCAGTAATACCCAAAGCGCATCTCACCCTTTCCTTATGCCTGAAAATTCCAACAAAAAACACACCCGCTGGCTGACCAATCGTCAGTGGTTGCAGATGTGTTCTATGGATTTGAATCCCCTCTTGTGCCACCCGAGGGAGGGTCAAATTCTCGTCTTGCGTGGCCCACCACCCCAATCATGGATTGAGCATTCCGCTCAGATCATGATGGGTGGGCGGGAACAACCCCGCTACAAGCGCCATTCACCGTTCCACCATTTCTTTTTCCGGTTTTGAGCCAACACGATGAGATTTCTTTTGGTGGTTTGGATCTGGTTTGGGAAGGTGCTATGGGTAGTATAGCATAATAATTCCAAGTAGTCAATACTTGGAATTATTTTTCGAAAATAAAAGGTGGTCTCAACCACCTTTTAAATCTAATTTACATCGCCAAAGGACCGGTTTTTGGCTTATATGGTAAGCCATTTTTATCAAAAATTCTTTTGCCCTGGCCACCAAATTTTTTATAGATTTCAGAACAATACGCTATATCAGCCTCATCATATAAGATTTTTTCGCCCCCCAAATCTATTTCACGTCCAACTTCCGCGATAATTCCCTTTTTATACCATCTGAATATCGTTGATGGATTCAGCCCGTATTTCTCAACTGCTTGGGGAAGGCTAATTCCATTCCCTTTCAAATGGGCGTGCATCTGGTACTCCGGCAAATCCTCTTTGCGGAGACCTTTTTCCTGGATGGCTTCGCCTCGCACTTCCTCTTCATTTACAACCATTTCTCCCGCAATCACTCCCGCCCTGATTTTACCTTTCTCAATCAGGGTGCGCAAGCGAGCCTCCTCCAGCCCGTACTTGCGGGCGGCTTCAGGAAGAGGAAGGAAAGTGGGTAAGGCGGCCATCAGAATAATCCTCGCTCTAAACACACAACGCACCCAGGGACCGAAGTGGGTGCGTTACAACTACAGGGGTGGTCCCTGTTTATAAAAAGGCTCCTCGTCGAGGACTCGAACCTCGAACCTAGCGGTTAACAGCCGCCCGCTCTGCCGATTGAGCTAACGAGGAATGCGCTTATATTATAGTCAAGTGCTCCCTACTGGTCAAGGTGCTGGTGGCTTTTTTTAGAAAATTTTTAAGTCAAATTCCCCCTTTTCTTTCCCCCCCAAGCCGGATATAATCAAATCACAATTGGATAGCCGAGCCGCCGGAAGGAGTAGGTGCAGGAGCGTCTGACAGAGAAGGAGGAGAAGGTGCGAGCCTCCGCAGAATGTCTGAACCGAAGTCGTCCGGCAAGAACGCCGAAGAAACTCGCTCCCTGCGAGGAGTAGACCGGCGCGGGAAAGCCCGTTACAGCCCAACCGGATGTCGGTCCGGGAAGTGCGTCCCGCTTCAAACGGGACGAAGCGAGGTGGTACCGCGGAAGATGCCTTTCGTCCTCATGCAAGACGAAAGGTTTTTTCTATATATGTACATGTTCCATGTCAGGGCGTCCCCGCCCTCATCTCTACAGGAAAGGGTTTATTACTATGCCAGAAACGAGCCTGCCAAAAACCTACGACTTTAAAGCCACCGAAGAGCGCATCTACGTCTGGTGGGAAAAAGAGGGATTCTTCAAACCCTCGAACGACCCGCACAAACCGGATTTCGACCCCACAAAGAAACCATTTGTCATCTCCATCCCGCCCCCCAACGTCACCGGCGAACTGCACCTCGGACACGCCATGTTCGTCTCCATGGAAGACCTTATGATTCGCTACCACCGCATGAAAGGCGTTCCGACCCTGTGGGTGCCCGGTACCGATCACGCCGGAATCGCCACGCAACTGCAGGTCGAAAAGATGCTTGCCGCCGAAGGCTTGACCCGCGACATGCTCGGGCGCGAGGGTTTCCTCAAGCGCGCCTGGGAATGGAAGCAAAAATACGGCGGAATCATCACCCGGCAGATCCGCCGTCTGGGCGCCTCGTGCGACTGGGAGCGCGAGCGCTTCACCCTCGACGAAGGGCTCTCCCGCGCCGTCCGCGAAGCCTTTGTGCGCCTGTACGAAAAGGGCTTGATCTATCGCGGACCGCGCATGATCAACTGGTCCCCAGGACTGCGCACGGCGGTTTCGGATCTGGAAGTGGAATACACCCAGGAACAGGGAACGCTGTATTACTTCAAGTACATGCTGGCTGATGGCAGCGGCGAGTACATCCCGGTTGCCACCACCCGTCCCGAAACCATTCTGGGCGATACTGCCGTGGCGGTGCACCCTGAAGACGAGCGCTACCAGCGCTTCATCGGCAAGATGGTGGTCGTGCCCATCCTCAACCGCCACATTCCCGTCATCGCCGACCCCTACGTGGATCGTTCGTTCGGAACCGGCGGGCTGAAGATCACCCCCGGACACGACCCCAACGACTACGCCATCGGACAGCGGCACGGTTTGCCCATCATCAGCGTGATGGACGAAGCCGCCCGCATCAACCAGAACGGCGGACCCTATGCCGGCATGGATCGCTTTGAGTGCCGCAAGAAGATCTGGGCAGACATGGAAGCCCAGGGACTGACCCTCAAGACCGAGCCGTACCTGATGAGCGTGCCGCGCTCCCAACGGGGCGGCGAACCGGTGGAACCCATGGTCTCCACCCAGTGGTTTGTGCGCATCCAACCGCTGGCTGAAGCCGCACTGCAAGCCGTGCGCGACGGACGCATCAAAATCGTTCCCGAGCGCTTTACCAAGGTGTACTACAACTGGCTGGAAAACATCCAGGACTGGTGCATCAGCCGGCAATTGTGGTGGGGACACCGCATCCCGGTATGGTACTGCGCCGACTGCGGTCAAATGACCGTGAGCCGTCAGGATCCCGACCGCTGTGCCCACTGCGGCAGTGCGCGCATTGAACAGGATCCCGACGTGCTGGACACGTGGTTCTCTTCCGGGCTCTGGCCCTTCTCCACGCTGGGCTGGCCCGAGGATACCCCCGACCTGCGCTACTTCTACCCCACCTCGGTGCTGGAAACCGGCTACGACATCCTGTTCTTCTGGGTGGCGCGCATGATCATGATGGGGCTGGAATTTACCGGCGAAGTGCCCTTCCACACCGTGTACCTGCACGGTCTGATTCGCGACGAGCACGGTCAAAAGATGAGCAAGAGCAAAGGCAATGTGGTGGATCCGCTCATCGTGATGAACGAAATGGGCACCGACGCCCTGCGCTTCACCTTGCTGGTCGGTTCTACACCCGGCAATGACGTCAACCTGAGCCTGAAGAAGGTGGAAGCCAACCGCAATTTTGCCAACAAATTGTGGAACATCGGGCGCTTCGTGCTGGGGGCGCTGGATCAAGCCCCGGCGCAGGCGGAAAAACCCGCCGAATGGACGCTCGCCGATTCGTGGATCTGGGCGCGCCTGCAGAATCTCATCCGCGAGGTGGAGCGTCTGTTCCAGTCCTATCAGTACGGCGAAGCCGGGCGGCAAATTTACGAATTCACCTGGGGCGAGTTTGCCGACTGGTATCTGGAAATTGCCAAACAGCAACTGGCGCAGGGCGGTGACCGCGCCTACTGGACCGCCTACACCCTCACCCGTGTGCTGGATGCCTGTCTGCGCCTGCTCCACCCCTTCACCCCCTTCGTCACCGAGGAACTGTGGGGCTACCTGAAGCGCGCCTGCGAAGAAAAGCCCATCTACACCCCCGCAGGTGGGTGGGAAAAAGCCCTGATCGTGGCAAAATTCCCCGAACCGCGTGAGCCGGAGAACTGGGAAGAGCCTCGCGTGAACGAATTTTCCCTCGTCCAGGAAATCGTTCGCGCCATCCGCAACCTGCGCGCCGAGAAAAAGGTAGAACCCGGACGACGCATCCCGGCTGTGCTGATCTGCGGGGAACGCCTTGCCCTGCTGGAAAATCAGCGCGAGGTGATTGCCCATTTGGCGGGGGTGGATCTCGCCCAATTTACCCTGCTGGGCGAAACCGAGGAAAAACCCACCCCGGCAGTCTCTCAGGTGGTGATGGGCGTGGAAATCTACCTACCGCTTTCGGGGCTGGTGGATGCCGGCGAAGAGCGCAAGCGGCTGGAGAAGGAACTTGCCGAAGCCCAAAGCCAGATCGAACGGCTGGAAAAACTGCTGAGCAGTTCCTTTGCCGAAAAAGCCCCGGCGCCCGTGGTGGAAAAGGAACGTCAGAAGTTAGCCACCTTCCAGGAAACCGCCGAGCGCCTGCGCGAAGCCATCCGGGCATTGGGCGAAGCGTAACCCTCACAGACGTCCTATCTAACAACAAGGGCGCTTTTCGGCGCCCTTGTTTTTTAACAAGGATTCGGCGCACTTCCTCGCCTGTTCAGGGGCAATCACCCCATGAGAATGAACTTCGACATCGAAAAATCCTTTTTTCTCCAGTATCCTTAACATCCGCAATGATACAATGATATTTACAGAGAGGAGAATGCAATGAACGCAACAGTCGATCGCAAACGAACTGGCATCTTTATGGCTTTTGCTTTTGGCATTGCCTGGTTCTTTGGCGGGCTTCTCTACCTGCTGGTCACCCGCCCGTCCGGCGGACAGACGCTCACCCCCGTCCAGCAGACGTTGAGCCTCATCTTCCTGACGGTGGGGTACATGGGCGCTCCCACACTGGCAAACGTGCTCACCCGCATCATCACCCGTGAAGGCTGGGGAAATTTGTGGCTGGCACCGCGCTTCAAACAGGGCTGGCTGTACTGGGTCATCGCCTGGGTCGCGCCGGGGTTGCTGACGCTGGTAGGAATAGCCGTGTTCTTCCTGCTCTTTCCCCAGTACTACGATCCCAGCATGCCCTTCGTGCAGGAACAATTGAAACAATCGGGCGTCAGCCTGCCTTTTTCCACCTGGGCGCTGTTCTGGCTGCAAACCGTGCAAGCCATCCTGATTGCCCCGCTGATCAACAGCCTGTTCACCTTTGGAGAAGAATTTGGCTGGCGCGCTTACCTGCTGCAGAAACTGCTCCCACTGGGCAAGCGCCGCGCCTTGCTGTTGCTGGGGGTCATTTGGGGCATCTGGCATGCGCCCATCATTGCCCAGGGGCACAATTACGGCACCCAGTATGCCGGTTACCCGTGGCTGGGCATCCTCGCCATGACGATTTTCACCATGGGCGCGGGCACTTTTCTGGGATGGGCAACGCTGAAAGCGGGCAGTGTCTGGCCCGCCGTCATCGGACACGCCTCCATCAACGGGATTGCCGGCTTGGGGATGATCTTAAGCACAGGCGATCCCAACCCCGTGCTGGGACCCAGCGCGGCGGGGTTGCTGGGCGGTGCAGGGTTCCTGCTGACCGGACTGATCCTGTTGCTGGTGCCGTGGAATGTGTCCTTACCGGAAGAAAGCCCATCCACGCCATCCTGAACCCCCGGCAGGTCGGGCATCAACCCTCGCCATCTGATCCTTCTTCAGAGGATGATCCCTTTCGGAAGAAGGAATTGGGAGTCTTTTGATTTATAATTGGATGTATCACGTCCATAGTGGAACGGAGGTTTTCATGGAAATTGAGCATATTCAGTACAAGCACTGCGATCTGGTCAAAGCCAAAGGGCGCATTGACAGTTACACCGCGCCGCAACTGAGCGAAGCCCTGAACAAGATTACCGAGAGTGGGCGCTATAAAATCGCTCTGGATTTGAGCGGGGTGGAGTTCATGTCCAGCGCCGGTTTGCGCGCGCTGATCAATACCCAGAAAGTGTGCAAGCGATACAATCGTGGTGAACTGGTGCTGGTCAACGTTCCAGAAAACATCCGCGCCGCGCTGGACCTGGCTGGATTCATTCCCCTGTTTAAGATCTACGACGACGTGGTTGCCGCGATTGGGAATCTCTGATTACCTGTGTCCGACCATTCGATAAAACGTCGGTTTGCAGGGCGTTATGCCAGCCTTGCGGAAATTGGAGAATTCATCCGCAAGGAAGCCCAGAGAGCAGGCTTCAGCGACTTCAACATTTACACCATTGAAATGGCGGTGGATGAAGCCTGTTCCAACATTATTGAACATGCCTATCAGGGAGAAGACAAGGGCGAGATTCTGCTGAGCGTCAATACCGACGAAGAAAGGCTGACCGTAGTGCTGGAAGATTACGGTCAGCCTTTTGACCCCCGCACCATCCCCCCGCCCAGACCCGATGCGCCGCTGGAAGAACAGCGAGAACACGGCTGGGGATTGTACTTCATTCAGCAGTGGATGGATGAGGTGCGCTTTGAATTCACCCCGACCGGAAACCGCTTGACGCTGGTTAAGTATCGCCACACCCCTGCGCGGGATGACAGGCGAACCCCATGAACCCGCAGATGGATGCCATGACGGTGCAGACACCCCACTGGAAAGCCTTTGCCAGCCTCGGCGAAGAAATCATCGCGCTGAAATCGCTGGAAACCCAGCGCCAGCATATTGAGCGCACTACCGCGGAGTACTTCCACGCCCGCGCCACCCTGTGGCTGTCGTCTCACGCCTATCCACTGCCGGGAGAGCGGGAAATCCCCACCCTGCCCGACGCCCCCGCCCCCGATCTGGTTCAGCGGGCACATCTGGAGCGGGTTGTCCTCTATGGACGGGATGTCTGGGCGGAACACCCTGCAGGAGACAACGCCCCCCGCGCGGCGGCAATTCCGCTGATCACCAACCAGACCCTGTTGGGAGTGCTTCAAATCGAACGAAGCGAGGGTGAACCCTTCTCCCCAGAAGAGCAAGCCCTCATGGAAGACTGCGCCACCCACATCGCCGCGGCGCTGGAAATCTCCCGGCAGGAACGTCTGAAGGGCTGGAGGTTACAGCAACTGGAACTGGTGCGTCAGGTCAGCGCACAGGTTGCCAGCGTGCTCAATCTGGATGAATTGTGCCGCCGGGTTACCCATTTGATCCGGGAGACCTTCAAGTACTACTATGTGGCGCTGTTCAGTTACGAGCCTTCTCAGCAAGTCCTGACCTTTCGGGCTGATTCCTCCCTGTACGACACCCACCCCTTCACACCAGGCTACACGATTCTGCCCGGAGAAGGGCTGATCGGCACCTGCGCCCAAAAGCGGGAGCAAATCATCGTTGCAGATGTGCTTTCCAGCCCGCATTACCGACCCATTGACCTGCTGCCCGAAACGCTCTCCGAAGCCTGCTTCCCCCTGAAGGTAGAAGGAGAACTGCTGGGCGTGTTGGATGTGCAAAGCGACATGTACGAGGCGTTCAGTGAGACCGATGTGCTGGTGCTGAATGCGCTTGCCGATAACATTGCCATCGCCATGCAGGCAGCCCGCCTGTACTCCGGGCTGGAACAGCGGGTTCAGGAAATTTCTTCCGTGTTTGAAATCAGCCATGCGCTGAACTCCATTCTGGAACTGGACGAACTGCTGGATGAGGTAGTGAATTTAATTCAGCGGCGTTTCGGCTATCCGCATGTTTCCATTTTCACCGTCCATCCCGGAAGGCGGCTGGTGATTTTCCAGGCTGGGAGCGGCGAGCGCAGTGCCTCGATGCGCGAACAGGGCTTCGCCTACCCGCTGGATGCCGAACAGGGCATCATCCCCTGGGTAGCCCGCAACGGCAAAACCCTGCTGGCAAACGACGTAAACCGGGAACCGCTCTACCTGCCATCTCCCCTGCCGCCGGACAATACCGGCTCTGAACTGGCTATCCCGGTGTGCCTTGGAGAGGAAGTGCTGGCAGTGCTGGACCTGCAAAGCGATGAGAAGAACGCCTTCAGCGAACAGCATGTGCATCTGTTCGAGGCAATCGCCGCCAGTCTTGCCATTGCTTACCGCAACGCCATCCTGTACCGCTCGGAAAAATGGCGGCGTCAGGTGGCAGAGAGTTTCCGCGATATTGCCTATCAGATTTCCGGCGATGTCAGTTTGCCGGAATTGCTCGACAACATTCTGACCCGGCTGGAACAAAACCTGCCCTGCGATGCTTCAGCCATCTTCCTCATCGAAGATGAAATGGAAGACTCGATCGGCACGGAGAATCAGCCCTTAAGATTGGCGGCGCTGCATGGCATCGAACCGGAACGCATCGAGGAGGTGCTTCGCGAGCACCCGGAAGTGCAGGAACGCTTGAAAGCCCTGCTGGAAGAATCCGAGCCGTATATCCGCACGCCGGGCGAGCCGTATGGTCCACTTGGATACGCACTCAACCTGCCAGAAGATTACTCGTCCATTGTGGCGCCTCTGCGCGCAGGCAACACCCCCCTGGGATTGCTCATCCTCGTCCACGGCACCTATGGACGCTACGGGAGCGAAGCCCGCAGTATGACCGCTACCTTTGCCGGGTATGCGGCAGTTGCCATTCAAAATTCCCGCCTGTATCTGGAAGCCCAGCAGGAAGCGCTGATCTCCACCATGCTGTTGCAGATTGCTGAAGCCAGCCAGAGCATTCTCTCCATGGATGAGTTGCTGGCGACCATGTTGAGGCTCACGCGCCTGCTGGTGGGAGTGCGCAAGTGCGCTTTCCTCTTCAAAGAAGAGGATGAGGCTTTCTTCAGCCTGCGCGCCTGGCACGGCTTTGATCTCCCCGAAGGGACGGTGGTGCGCATCCCTGCCAGCCAGCCGGTGCTGATGCAGTTAAATGAGAGCCGCGCCCCCATGTTCCTGACCGACCCGGCAAAAGATTTAGGGTTACCCGAAGCCGGGCTTCCCGAAGGAAACGGCGCACTGCTCCTGCTCCCTTTACTGGTGCGCGGTGAGTTGATCGGCATTTATCTGGTCACGCTACAGACCCAGCGCAGTGCGTTGGGAGAGCGCGCCTTTGATCCCAAATCGCTGGCAATCCTGCAGGGTATTGCCCATCAAACCTCGATCACCGTGGAAAATTTGCGCCTGCTGGAAGCCCGTCAGGAAGAGGCTTACGTCACGGCAGTGCTGTTGCAGGCGGCGCAGGCGGTGGTTTCGGCAAGTTCTCTGGATGAGTTGCTGGACTCGGTAGTGCACCTGCTGCCGGTACTGGTGGGCATTGATGTGTGCGTCATCTATCTGTGGGATGGTGATGGACAAACCTTCCGTCCTGCCGCAGTGCACGGCGAAAATCGGTTTCAGGAACGCGCACTGCGCAGTGAGCATTACCCTTATGGAGAGCACCGCTTACTGGACGCCCTGCTGGTCACCGGCATGGTGCATGTCGTCCCCATTCCTTCGGACGAAGTCGTAGAAGCGGAAGACTGGGCGCTCCTGCGGGCATTTCCGCTGGAGCCGGGCGCTTCCATCGCCGACCTTCCGCAGGGCGATTGGCTTCTGGGCTTCCCCCTGATCGTGCAGGGCAAGGTGCTGGGCGCTTTGCTGGCGCGAGAACGTCACACCTCGTTGCGGTTGCGGGAACGACGGCTGGAAATCATCCACGGGATTGCCCGCCAGACCAGTCTTGCCATTCAAAATGAAGTCCTCCGGCGGGAAATGGTGCAGAACGAACGCATGGAGCAGGAGATCCGACTGGCGCGCCAGATTCAAGAGACCTTCCTGCCCGGCAACTTACCCTCGCCGGAAGGATGGGAGATTGATGTCCGCTGGGAAACGGCGCGCACGGTGGGCGGTGATTTTTACGACTGTTTCATGCTGGGCGAACACCGCATCGGGCTGGTGGTAGCCGATGTCTCCGACAAGGGATTGCCCGCCGCGCTGTACATGACAGTGACGCGCACCCTGATTCGATCTCATCTGGACGAACACGAAGACCCCGCCAAAGTGCTGAAGCAGGTCAACGCCCTGTTATTCAGCGAATCCCCCGAATCCATGTTCATCACAGCGGTGTACGCCATTCTGGACACGGTCAGCGGTGAAGTGGTGTACGCCAATGCAGGACACAATCGCCCGCTGGTGTACCGTCAAGCCACGCGCGAGGTTGAGGAATCTGCCAAAGGGGGAATGGCGCTGGGCGTTTTACCCGATCTGGAACTGGAAAATCACACCCTCAGCCTCGACCCCGGCGATGCGATTTTGATGTTTACCGACGGCGCCTTCGACACGCTCTCTCCCAGTGGGGAGGATTTTGGGGAAGAACGCCTGCGCGAAGCCTTTCGCAGCGCCGGGCATTTGCCTGCCATCGGGATTCTGGCGCTGGTTGACCGCGCCCTGACGGACTTCCGTCAGGGCACGCCGCTCAGCGACGACATCACTCTGCTGGTGGTGCGCCGTACCCCGCAGGAATAATGCATCAATTTTTCGGATTGTGGGAGATCAATCCCCAAAAAACAACGCCCACCATACCTCCCAATTTTGAGGGGGAGGCTGTGGCGTGGGAAAGCCCGGCGGCGTCGGCGTGGGGTTGCCCGGGGGCGTGAGGGGAACGACCAGCACATCGCCCTCGCGGATCATACGGCGCTCACGGGCAAACTCTTCCACCGCGGCTTCCGAGGTGATATAGGCTTTGCGGGTTTCCAGCGCCTGCACCGTGGCGGTCAGTTGCATGACCTCCGTGCTGAGTTGATCGCGCTGGGTGGTGAGGCGGATGTTCTGGCTGATACGCTGATTGAGGCTGGCGAAAACCAGCGCCAGCAGGAGAAGCACAACCACCAGAATGACCTGTTGACGCAGACGGGAATCCACCCAGGGACGAGGCTTTCCATCTGGGGTCTTCCGCTGAAGGAAGGAGAGATTCAGGCGGGGGAGAGAAATACGCGCACGTTGTTTCCGTTCGGGCATGATTTTATTATAACGCCTAATGAAAACCGCGATGAAAAAACCCCCGAAATTTCGGGGGTCGAGTGCCGAAGGTGGGATTTGAACCCACATGAGAGTGCTCTCACTACGCCCTGAACGTAGCGCGTCTGCCAATTCCGCCACTTCGGCTTACCTGATGTGTATTTTATCCCAAACTGATGATTTGTCAAGGAAAGCAAAACCTGCCCACAGGTCAAACCTGCGTCGAGTTTTCCGATGGACGGCAGAGATGACATGACCACGCCATATTCCCTGTTGTGCTAAATGCTTCATGATCCCGTTGGTGAAGTTGTAATGAAACTGTTAGGGGTAGATTTTGAGAATTCCTGTTAAAATGAAATTCAGAATACAGCGCTCATTCATTGGGGACATTCGAGCCACACATGCCAACTCATCTGATTTATCTCAAAGATACCAGCCCGCTTGCCGGGACGATTCAACGCCAGTTGAGTCGGACGAAACTGTATGAGTTGCATCCGGTGCGCTCGTTTCAAGAAGCCCTGCACACCGCCCGAACGATATCTCCAGCGCTGGTGCTGTGGAAAGTAACCCCAGCCGACCCGATTGCCCTGATCAGCCATCGTCTCAAAGAGAGCGTTCGCGCGCCGATTCTGGTTTTACTGGAGCGATCTCACAGTGAGGTTCTGGAAGGCATCCTGGTAGCACAGGGACTGCGGGGGGTGGAAGTCCCCATTTCCACCGTACAACTGGTAGCGCACATCGAAAGCCTGTTGAGCCGGCATGAAATTCTGCATCAGCAACGCCAGAGTGAAATCACCTTTCGCCTCTTGCTGGAAAACTCGCTGGAAGTGATCTTCGTGCTGGATGCCGACTACCGCATCCGCTTTGCCAGCCCTTCACTGCGCACAGCGCTGGGCTATCCCCCCGATCAGGTGACTCAACGTAATTTTCTCGAATGGCTTCATCCGGAAGATGCGGCACAGGCAAGAGATACCCTGCAATGGGCAGTAGATCATCCCGAATCCATTCAGGCATTTCGGGTACGCCTCCAGCATCTGGATGGCTCGTGGCACATCTTCGAGGTCTTCGGCAAGAGCCGCCTGCAGGATGACCAGATTCGCGGCATCATCCTCAACTCCCGCGACATCACCGAACAGCAACTGGTTTACAATGCCCTGCGCGAAAGCCAGGAACGCTTCATGCTGGCAACGCTGGCGGCAAACGACGGCATCTGGGACTGGAACCTCCAATCGGGGCGGGTGTACTACTCCCCGCGCTGGAAAGAGATCCTTGGCTTTACCGAGGGGGAAATCGGCAACCGCATGGATGACTGGTTTGCGCACATCCTGCCGGAGGATCTGGACAGTTTCCAGAGCGCCCTCAGTTCTCACCTGAGTGGGGCAACTTCGCGGCTGGAATGCGAATTCCGCATGGTGCACAAAAACGGCGGCATCGTGTGGGTGCTGGTGCGCGGGCTTGCCATGCGCAACCGTGAGGGCGAAGCCCACCGCATTGCCGGTTCCATGTCCGACATCACCGAGCGGAAACAAGCCATGGAGCAATTGACCCGCGCCGCGCTTTACGATACCCTGACCGGGCTCCCCAATCGCACCCTGCTGCTCGACCGGCTGGGCATGGCAATCGAACGCAGTCGTCGGGTCAGTAATTACATGGGGGCGGTCATCTTCCTTGATCTGGATCAGTTCAAAGTGGTCAACGACAGCCTGGGGCATCCCGCCGGAGATGAGATGCTGATACAGGTTGGACATCGATTGCAGAAATGCCTGCGCTCCAGCGATACCCTGGCGCGTTTTGGCGGAGACGAGTTCGTCATCCTGCTGGAAAGTGTTTCCTCCCGCCGGGATGTGGTGCAGGTCGCCGACCGGGTACAGCATGCCCTCAGCGAACCCTTTGAGATCTCCGGAAGGAAGGTATTCACCACCGTCAGTATGGGCATTGTGATCGGGCTAAAGCAGTACAGCAACCGCGAGGAAGTCCTGCAGGACGCCGATATTGCCATGTACCGCGCCAAATCTTCCGGGAAAGCCCGCTACGTGGTCTTCGACGCCTCCATGCGCAAACGCGCCATCAATCGTCTTTCGCTGGAGATGGATTTACGCCACGCCATCGAGCAAAACCATCTTTATCTGGTGTATCAGCCCATCATCAATCTGAGCACCAATACCCTGGTAGGGTTCGAGGCGCTGGCGCGCTGGCAACATTCCGAGCACGGATTAATCCTCCCCACCGATTTCATCCCAATAGCCGAGGAGACCAGCCTGATCCGCGATCTGGGGAAATGGGTTCTGCGGGAAGGCTGCCGTGAGTTTGCACCCATTTATTTTCGCATGAAGCCCATCCAACCTCTGGTGCTCAGCGTCAACGTATCCAGCCGTCAGATCACCGAGAACGGGTTTGTGGACTACATCCGCGAAACGCTGGAAAGTCACCGCCTGCCGCCCACCTGTCTGAAACTGGAGATCACCGAAAGCGCGCTGATCGAATCGGTGGACACGGCGCGCCACGTCTTCCATCAATTGCGCCAGATGGGAGTGGATATTCACGTGGACGATTTTGGCACCGGTTATTCTTCGCTCAGTTACATTCACCGCCTGCCGGTGGACGTGATTAAGATTGATCAGGCTTTCGTGCAGAAACTGGGCGAGGATGAGCAGAGTCTGGAAATCACCCGTTCGATTCTGCACATGGCGCGCAGTCTGGGGATAAAAACCGTTGCCGAAGGCATCGAGTCGCAACAGCAGTATCTCTTCCTGCAACAAATGGCATGCGAATTTGGGCAAGGTTACTTCCTGTCAAAGCCCATGACCATCCAGCAACTGGAAGACTTTCTGAACAACCAGCATCCCCCTGTCACCGTTGAATGAGAGGTAGAAATACTCGCTTGATGCAGGAGAGGGTGACGGGCAAGTCCTGCCAGGTGGGCGGTGCCCCATACAACGGCGAATACCAATCTTCGCACCCCTGTTTTTCCACACGCACAAAATAACACCCCCGTTCCAACCGCAGGGAAAGCGTTCCATCCTGAGCGGTCATTCCGGGATCGAAAAAGGGCGGATCGGCAACCCCCGGAGCCAGTAAAGAACTTTCCTGCTGTGCCACCTGACGGAGGTCTTCCGCAACCGGCGGTAATTCCGCCCATCCGGTGGTATCACAGCCCGGCACGCCATCGGGATAACGATTTTTCACCCGATACAGCGTCACCTGTGCAGACGACACCGGCTGATTGGAAGCGTCCTTCACGCGCAGGGCGGGCTGATGACGGTACATACAGAACAGCACCCGACGCGCGCGTTCTCCGCCATCCAGCGTTACCTCTACCTGCACACAGTTGTACTCCAAGGAAAAGGGAGAACGCAAATTGACAGGAGAAAGGGCGCCCTCAAAACGATCCTCTCCCAGAGAAGCCAGTGGAAACGTCTGCCCGCCCTGAAGCAAATCCACCCCCAAGCACTGCCTGCCGGTGGGACACTGCACCAGCACCTGTACCGGCACGCTCTCCTCGGAAGACAACAAAGGGAGAGAAGGCGGTTCTGTCTGTACGGGCGCGTATGCTGTAAAGACCTGCCACTCCACCCGCAGAGCGTCATCATTGAAAATGACCGGCGCGGCTTCTTCCAGCACCACCGGCAGGAAACCGGAAGAGGTTTGCTCCTCTACCTGCCACTCCCCGCTGTAAATTCCCCCGCGCTGATTCGCATCCACCTTCAGCCACAGGGTGGCGCTGAGCAAGGCGCCCGCGTTGAGGGAGCGGGTCATCTGCCAGAGCAGACGCGTGCGTCCATTTTCCACGCTGGATTGAGGGCTTCCCGAAAGAAATCCGCCATACCCCAACAAAGTCATTCCCTCGGGCAGAAGAACAGAAGGGTTCCGAAAAGTGACGCTGGCGGGGGTTGGGTTTTCCACCCACAGGGTGAGGGTCAGCACACCGCCGGGTTGCGGGAAGCGCCCTGATGGACTGGCGCGTAAAATGAGTGCGATGGATGGCTCCGCGCGGGCAGAGAGAATGCCCATGCCCAAGACCATTCCCAGAGACAGGATTACGAAAAGAGAGCGTGCTCGCACCGCACACCTCCTCACGGGTTGATGATTTCAGAGAATCGAGGAGAGTCCTCGACCTTTATCCGGAGAGAGCGATGAGGTAATCCCGCAGGGCATCCACGCTGGTCAGCGCGGCGGAATCAGGTGGTGGGACAGTCTGCCCTACCGAGAGACGCTGAAGCAGAAGGGAAATATCGGGCGGGGGCAGGATATCGCCCTCTTCTGCCGAGAGTTGCACCGTCTCGACCGGGGCAGGTTCAATGGTCTGCGTGATCGGATCGTACCAGCCAATCTGCGATTCGCCGGGGATCTCCGCCACATCAATCACCTGCGGCATACTCGAAGCGGCGCTCGCCGCCATGGATGCCGGCACGCCTTCGTAGCACAGGTTGCCCCCAAAGGTCACCAGACGCTGAACCAGAAACTCCTCATGGGTGCGCATGAGCAGACCTTTGCTACCGGGTAAAAGGATGCGCTCTTTTCCGGCAGGGGTGGGCGTCTCCCGTCGAATCAGTCGCAGGGCTTGCAGGGGAGTGAGCCAGGCTTCGGCAGTCATGTGCGCCAGCACCTTCCGGGTGGCAAGCAAATCTTCTGCAAGGGCGTCTTCCGCCGTCAACAAGCAGGCTTCCAGTAAAACCCGCGGGAGAACTTGCGGAGCGAGCAGGCGCGAGGAAAGGCGTAAACTGCCGTACACCTGATCATACACCGCCAGGAAGGGCTGACCCGGCTGAATGAACGGCTTCAAGGCATGGCGGAAAGTATCGGCGCTGAAGCCGATTTCCTGCCGTTCCATCGGCAAAATCACAAAGAAGGCTTCATAGAGCCAGCCCGCCAGCGTCTGATGATTCACGCCTTCCTGCTGAAGCAGGGGATGGGAAATCAACACCCCGCTGGTAAAGTAATTGTGGCTGAAGAAGGGCTGATCGTGGCTGAATCCTAACTCGCGCGGCAGGGGATAGGAGTAAAAGGTCTCTTTTCCGCCGCGCTGTTCGTACAGCCCGTTGATGGACTCACGCACCATCGTCTGGGCTTCGAGGGCAATCAATCCGCCGCGCTGCTGAGCCTGTAACACCCCTTCCGCGGTGAGGCGGGGAAAGAGCGCTTCCGGCAGGCGTCCTGGGCGGGTGGTGTAGTGTTTCTCGCGGCGCACCTGCACGGTATGCTGTTTGATGTTGACGCGCACCACGCGGTACGGCACCGAGGCGTAATAGTACACCGCTCCCGGATAGGCTTCACGCATCAACTGGCTGAAAGAGAGCGACCCCAACGAGGCTGAGGTGGGACCCTGTGCACGCTCCACCTTGAATTGACTACCCACTTCCCGCAGGGGAAAGGCGTAATTGGGGCGATCTTTGGCTTCGTTCTTCATGCTGAGCAGTTCGCGGGGGGTATTGCCGGTATATTCCGCGCGGCACAGTTCCATGAAGCCGGGGGGCCATTCAATCACGCTGTTGAAAGTATCGGAAGTGCGATGGGTTGCCATCAGCACCTGAGTGTGCTCCCCACCGGGACGCGCCAGACACAGCGCATGGATGTACTGCATGTAAGGATTTTCCAGATACAGCGTGCTTTCGGCAAAAGGACGATGAAACAGCGAAGGCGGATCGGCAAACACCAGATGATCCACCACATCCCCGCCGTGTACCAGTATGACCGTGCCGGGTTTGTGGCGCCCAATGCGTCCAATGCGCTGTTGTAAACTGGTCGCCGAGTCGGGCACGCCGATGAGCACGCACAAATCCAGATGGGGAATGTCCAGCCCCAGTTCCAGCGCGCTGGTGCTGATCACCCCTTTGAGATTTCCGGAAGACAGACGCTCCTGAATGAAGGCGCGGTCGTGTTCTTCATACCCTGCGCGGTAGGGCAACACCTGCAACTGCTCCAGCACCGCCCGCGCCGCGCTGAGGCTTTCATCCTCTTCCTCTTCCGCTTCATCTTTGGCTTTTTCTTTGCTTTCCCGGACTGGTTTGCTTTCTTCGCGGTGCATGCGGGAAAGTAGAGAGGAAATCAATTCCACCTGTTTCCGACTGTTGACAAAAGCGATAAAGCGGGAGTCGGTTTCCTGTGCCAGATGATGGAGCAGACTCACCACGGGGTCCAGCGAGCGCGCCGTGGGCGGCTGGGCAAACAGCACTTCCAGAGGGAAGCGCGGCGAAGTATCCACTTCAGGACCCACCACCTGAAACGGCACACCAAACAAAGCCTGAAGATGTTCCTGAGGGCGGGCAATGGTGGCAGAGGCGGCAATGAAGCGCGGATGAGCATCCAGCAAGCCCATCAAATGGCGCAGACGGCGAAACAGGAAAGCACTGTTCGAGCCAAACACGCCCGAGTAGGTATGCACCTCATCCACCACCATCAGACGAACGCGCCGCAGGAAGCGGATGACCGCTGGCTGGTTGAGGTTGGAGAGCAGCCACGCATGGAGAATATCGGGGGTGAAGATGAGCAAACGCGATTTTTCCAGAATGCCCAGCCGAAGTGCGGGGGCAACGTTCCCATCGATGCGCCCGACAGAGACATCCATGCCCGCCAGTTGAAAGGCTTGCTCCCAACGGTCTTTCTGCTCAGTGCCCAGCGCCTTCATCGGGTAAATCGCCATCACACATGCCGCCGAGTCGCGCGTCAGGCAGTCCAGCGCGGCGCTCTGGAAGACCAGACTCTTGCCCGAAGCGGTCCCCGTGGTCAGGCATACCGATTCGCCCTTCAGGTAGGCATTCAGGGCTATTTTTTGATGCTGAAAAATTCCCTGAGGGTAGGCACGGCGCAGAAAAGTCAGCACGGTGGGGGCAAAATCCAGATCATCGAAAGGAAAGCGCTGGGCTTCCCGCCCCGACACTTCCAGACGATGGTGAATCTCCCAACCGTTTTGGGTAAAAAAGTCCAGATTCTCCATTAACTTAACTTTACACCCGATTCGGAATTCGACCCGCTGGAAAGGTCCGCCAGTTCGTTGCGGATGGATTGAACGCGGGGATGATGCGGCGGAAGGAACTGCTGAAGGATGGACAGCGCGCGCAGGTAAGCGGAGCGGGCGCGCTCCATCTCGCCCATTGCACGGTAGCGCGCCGCCACCACCGCCAACCGCGAACCCACACGGGCATGGTCAGGACCCCAACCCTGCTCCTCAATGCGCACGGCTTGCTGATAGGCTTCCAACGCCTGAGGGTTTTCGCCCATGGCTTGCAAGACAAAACCCAGATTGGTCTGCACATTTGCCAGTTCGGTGGGCTGATCCTGCATGGTCATGGCGGCGAGGTAAAGGGCTTCCTCAAGGGTCTGACGGGCTTCTTCCAGTTTGCCCTGCTGGTACAGCACCAGCCCCAAACTGTTCAGGCGACTGGCAAGGCGGGCATTTGGCGAAGCCAGGGCATGGCGTTCAATGTCCACCGCTTTACGGAGCATGGCTTCGGCTTGCGTCAGGTCGCCGCGGGCAGAATCGATGCGGGCAAGGCTGGCATAGCGCAGGGCAATGTTGGGATGATTCTCCCCCAGCGTCTTGCGGTCGATGGTCAAAGCGCGCTCCACTGCCATGCGGGCACCCTCCAGATCGCCGCTTTGTCGAAGCACCTCGCCCAGATTATGCACCAGCACCGCCACCGTGGGATGCTCGTGTCCAAGGGCTTGCTCCACCACCCGCACGGCATGATCCAGAGAGAGGCGTGCCGCCATCCATTTGCCCTGCATTTGCATGATCGCCCCCATATTGCCGTACACCATCCCCACACGCACATCACTGGCGCCGAAGTTCTTCTGCAGGTTGGTCATGGCTTGCTGAAAGGCGTTCAGGGCTTCATCCAGACGGTTCATGCGATGCAGGATGTGCCCCAGATTGTTCCACATCGCCCCCACCAGTGGATGTTGCTTTCCAAAGGCATCGGCAAAAATTTCCAGCGCCTGACGGGTTGCCTGATGCGCTTCGAGGAGCGCATTGCGAGCGCGCAAGACCTCACCCAGATGGGCAAGGTCGCGCCCCACCGCTGGGTGACGCTCGCCAAAGCAGGTGCGGTCGATCTGCAGAGCACGCTCGACGAGGTCACGGGCTTCGTGGATCTGTCCCAGTTGCAGGAGCGTGCCAGACAGTTCAACCGCATCGCGGGCGGTGGCAGGGTGCTCCATACCGCGCCAGCGCTCATCCAGCGCCAGCGCCCGACGGTGAGCCTGCTCAGCCTCGGGCAGACGCTCCATTTCACGCAGTGCCGTACCATAATTCACCCACACGGATGCCAGCAGGGCATCCTGTTCGGATAGCCCCTCCTGTGCCTCAGACAGGGCTTGCTGTGCCCAGGACAACGCCTCGTCGCGCCTGCCCTGCTCCAGCGCCAACAGCGCCAGCCCGTCCAGATCGCGAATCACCGCGCGGGGAGCGCCAGTCTGGCGGTCTTCAGCAAGTGCCTGTTCCAGCAGTGGGCAGGCATCCCCAAACAGCCCCATCTCGCGCAGAAGATTGCCCAGCAGAAAGCGCGCCTCTGCCGAAGGAGCCAGATCCAGCGCGCGCTCCAGCGCATTTCGGGCAGGGTCGAAGGCGGCACAAGCCTGAAAGAGCAACCCCACGCTCATCCACAGGGCGCCCGCCAGAGAGGGGTCGCTGGCTTCCAGTTTCTCGGCGGCATTTTCCAGCGGGGCAACATCCTCACACAGCGTGGCGGGGTGCTGAGCCTCCAGCAACCTGCGCACCAGAGCGGCAACGAGACGCCAGCGCATCTTCCCCACGGGTTCTTCCCACGGTAGAGACAGTTCACCTGCCAGCGCTTGCTGATCGGAAAGGGCAAGCGTATCCTTGAACAGAGCGTGCAACGTTTCCCGCGCATGTATGTCCATACAGGTATTCTCTCACATTTTCGGAACAGGACAAAATAAAAAATGGGATGTTCTGTAGAACATCCCATGGGTATCCAATTCGGAGATCCCCACCCAGGCTTACACCACCTCCAGAAGGGTTGCCACTCCGCTCCAGGCATCGCGGGAGATCAGGATGATCGGCTGGGATGACTGACGAGCCTGCGCCAAACCACGCAGTCCGCCGTTCAGCAGTCCATCTTCCGAGGAAAGGGAAACTACCTCACCCAGAGAGACATCCTCGCCCAGCACCGCCTGCGCCCGCTGACGGGCAACCTGCTCCACCATCCGCGGTAAGCCACCTCCCAGAGGAGTGAGGCGGGCATGCGGGGGCAAATTCCAGCGCCCCACCGCCTGCGGCGAGCCCAGCAGGAACGCACGGGGAACATCCGCGCTGGTTTCCAGCAACAGACACAAATCCACCTCACCTTCACGCAGGGAACGCAGAACAGCCTGCAGGGCAAGATGCGCCTCCTGCAGTTCCCCACCCCAGATAAAATGGGGAATCGCCTCCAGTCCCTGCGGATCGGGCTTTCCCAGCCAGTGCGCCGCCTGAAGCCAGGCAGGGCGGGCAAAAGCATGCTTCAACGCCCCTTCCCACGCCAGTCGGGGCGTCTCTGCCTGCGCCCAGCCGAACAGATAGGCTTCGCTCACGGCGGCTCAGGCTCCCCGCAGGGCATTGATGAAATCTGCCAGCAAGCCGTATGCGGTGGTCTCCGGTCCGGGATCGCTCTCCACGATGCCCAAGCCGGGGAGCACATCCATTTCAAACTGCACGAACGAACTGGACCCGCTGATGCTGTAAAGAGGCGAGCCGGGAGACACACGCTGGGGGGCAACCTTTCCCACCACGCGGTCACCCTCGCGGCGGGCGGAGCACACCAGTTTCCAGCGCTCGCCTGCGGCGCGGGCTTCGGCAATCATCTGCGGAGTGATGCCGCGGATGCCGGTGCGGTCCACCTCTTGCGGGGTGAGCGGCACGCCCATCAGTACGGTGGAGAGCGCCGCTACTTTAATGGAAGCGTCCCAGCCGTCAATATCGCCACTGGGATCGGTCTCCGCTAAACCCAGTTGCTGGGTGATCTTGACCGCCTCATCAAAGGTCTTACCATTTTCCATCAATTCCAGAATCAGATTGGTGGTGGAATTGAGAATCCCGCGGAAGCCGCGCAGTTCGGCGGCGGGGAGAGGTCCGCGGAAGAGCGAGAAAATCGGCGCGCCATCCATCACTGCCGATTCGAACAGGAAGCGCCTACCCACCTGCTCTGCCAGCGCCTTGAGGGATGCATAGCCGTGCACCACCGGACCCTTGTTGGCAGTAATGGCGTGCATGCCCTGCTCCAGCGCGGTGCGCAGGTGAGCAATGGCAGGCTGTCCATCCACCACGTTCACGGGGGTGTTTTCGAAAAGCACATCTGCCGGGCAGGCACGGATGAACTCCACGCCGTCGGACGGAACCGGCACGGTGGAAAGTTCATCCAGACGCGCCCCGCTCTCCACCAGCGTCAGAGCGCGCTCCACATCCAGACCATCGGGGTTGATGCACCCGCCACGTCTGCCGGTGAGGATGCCGTTTACCTGAAAGGTGATGCCGTACTCCCGGGAAAGGGTCTCGCGCTTGCGCAACAACAGGCGCGCCAGCGCTTTGCCTACATTGCCAAATCCCACCAGAACCAGACGAACATGCATGCGTACACCTCCAATAGGGGAAATGAATTGTCCCGATTATAGTCCAAAGAAAGGAAAAGGAAAGGCAAAACTCAAACGGGCGGCCAGGGATAGGGGCGGCGAGTGGGCGGCGGCGCGGGGAAAACCCCTTCCTGAAGCAAGCGTCTGCCCCGCCGGAGCAGAGCGCGAATCTCCGCACGGCTCAAATGCTCCCCCAGCGCGGCGGTCAGGGCTTCATCGCCCTCCAGACGAGTCACAAACCCCTGCAGGTCTGCCAGCAGGTCTTCGGGGATGGGCTCACCGGCAAAATCCCACACCACCGTGCGCAGTTTTTCTTCCACGTGAAAACACAAACCCTGATCGATCAACCAGATGTGCCCCTGAGGATCCATGAGGATGTGCCCCCCTTTACGGTCGGCGTTGTTGGTGAGCAGGTCAAACAGCACCACCGGACGCAGACGTTGCTTTTCTTCGGGGGTGAAGTGGAAAAAGTGGTGTTCGGGATCGTGCTCCACAAACCACTGCAGAGACCCCGCTCCCAACGGCGCGCGGCGGCGGTAAACGGTCGGCGGTACAAGGTCCCACCCCAGCGCCTCACTGACCAGATACGCCGCCACTTCGCGGTGTGCCAGGGTGCGCTCGGGAAAATCCCACAGCGGCTGTTCTCCGCGCACCGGTTTGTACACAGCGGGGTATTCCTCGCCCTGCCAGCGAACCGCCACCAGAAAGGTGTAGTTGGAGCCAGCCAGCAACTGCCCCTGCACTTCGACTTCCCCTTCGGTTAGAAGGGTGAGGATGGCGTGTTTGTCCATAACTCCTGCTGTTAATGAGTATACCAGCAGGCTCACCCCCTTTGTAGAGCACGGTAAAAGGTCGGGAAAAGGTTAACGCGCGCCGACTGCCAGAACTTCGCCCGAATCGGTGGTCAGGATAAGTTTTCCGGGCAGAACAGCGCCCCCCACCACCTGAGCAGGCGTGGTCAGACGCCATTCCACCGCGGCGCTCTGCACACCCACGCTCAAGCATTCGGCTTTTTGCTCGCGCCATTGACTGCCGCACATGTACGCCCGTCCGCCCTGATCCAGCCCGATGAGAATGGAGAAATCCCATGGGGGTGAGAACATGACCGGCGACTGCCCCCGCGGATCTGCCCAGACAAAACGCGGCTTCTCGTACTGCGAACCAAACCACAACCACACGTTGCCGCCCGGACTGACCCCGGCATCGACAATGCGACGAAAGTCGAGCAACAACGCCCGGGGATCCAGCGTACCGCGCTTCACCAGCGTGGCGCCACTTTCGGTGGGAATCCACTCCAGCATGCCATCGCTCGAGTAGAGATACGAACGCCCATCTGCCCCAACCAGATAGAAGTCCATGGGACCGGGCGTTTCGCTGAAGAGCGTTTCACCGGTTTGGGCATCGATGACAAATTTCTGGAAAAACAAAAAGTCTTCGTTGCGGCTGAGGCGCGGAAGAGGATTGATGATCGAATAAGTAGGCAGGTTGATGCGCCAGCGGAGATCGCCCTGCGAATCCACTGCCAGCAGGCTGGCGCCGGTCGGGTAGTACGCCGTGCCATCCGAAGCCACAACCGCACCGGAAAGCGCCGGGGTCTGGCTTTGCTGATGATTGACCCGCCACAGCAACCTGCCATCGGCTGAAATTGCCGACAGTGCGCCCTCCGTATCCGTCACCAGCACATGCCCGGCAGGCGTCAGCGCAGGAGCCCCTACCGGCTGTGCCGGAAGCGAAATACGCCAGCGTTCTCTGCCCTGCAGGTCCATCGAAAGCAACTCAGAAGGAAGAAAAGCCACATAGATATTCCCCGCCGCATCCACTGCCGGAGAACCGGTAATCGGTGCGTTAAGCGAGACCTGCCAGAGCACCTCAGCGCTGTCTGCCCCCATCACCGGAGCCCACCAGGTGCCCTGTGCATCATGCGCCTGTGCCGCCCACCAGTGCCCCCCCGGCACCTCCACCTGAGGAGCGCCCTGCGGGCGATTCTGCGCCTGCCAGATGAGCAATCCGCCCCCAACAGCCAGAAAGAGGATCGCCAGCGGCGCCAGCCGCAGCACTTTCTCCACTCGTTCCTGCGAAGCGGCATGGTAGAGCGACTGGCTCAGCCATTCGCCACCGCCCTCGGCGCCTGCACGCGCACGGCGGCGCTCCGGATTCAACTCCATGCGCAGTCCTTCACCGATCAGGTTTGCCGCCAGCACAAGGATCACCAGAACCCCCCCGGCAAAGACCGCCGACCACGGCTGTTTACCGCTCACCGAAACCCCCAGCATCTGCGCCAGTTCCGGAGTGCCTGTGGTGCGCAAACCGACGAAGTCGCCCACGGGAATCCAGACCGCATTGACGTAATACCCCAGAAAGCCCAGCGCCGCCATCCCCAGCAGGGTGCTGGAAACCTCAAACGCCAGTTGAATCCACAAAAGCGGCATGACCTGCGGTAGGACATGATCGAGCACCAGTTGCGCCGGAGATGCGCCCAAACTGCGCGCCGCTTCGATAAAAGGTTGAGCACGCACCAGCCGCGTTTGTTCGCGCACCACTCGCGCCGATTCCGCCCAGCCGGTGAGCGTCAACCCGAGGATGAACGCCCACACTCCCCAGCGGTTTCCCAGCGCGGCGATCACCACCAGCGCCACAAACAACACCGGTACTGCCAACCCTGCCGAGATGGCGCTATCCAGCAGACGCGCCACACGGCTGGACGACCACCCGCTGATCAACCCCACCAGCGCTCCCAGAATCAGGCGCACGGCGGCAACCACGATCACCATCGTCAGCGTGGGACGGATGCCCCACAGCAGTCGGGAAAGCAAGTCCCGCCCCCATTCATCACTACCCAGCGGAAATCCCTGCACTGCCCCGGGCGGGAAGGGCGGCTTGATGAAACGCCCGCTGGCTAACTGACCAATGTAATTTTCCTGCAAGGGATCGCCCGGCGCCAGAGAAGGTCCAGCCAGGGCAACCAGCACCACCAGCCCAAAGAGGATCAGCCCCACCCACAAAGCGGGGTTGCGCAGACGACGCCCGCCTTCAGACATGCTGAACCTCCTCACCTTCCGCCGGAATGCTCAGGCGCGGATCCACCGCCCGCGCGAGCGTCCCCGCCAGGGTATCGAACAGGAAGAAGACCAGCGTAAACACGGTGAGAAGCGCCGCCAGCAAAGCGGGATGCAGAAAGAACAGACCGGTATCGGTTAACCCACCGATACTGCCCACGCGGGGCGGAACCAGTACGCTGGCAAGCAAACGTCCGGCGCCGTTCCAGTTGAACAGCCATTCCACCAGCACCAGTTCCGCCACGCAGGCACGGAATGCCGCCGAGATGTGCATCCACAGGGGAGCAAGAACCGCCCGCATGGCTTGACGGTAGCGGATGTCCCTCCAGGTGTGACCAAAACCACGCGCCGCAGTGACGTAACGCGCCCCCAGTTCGTCGGAGAGCAAAGCCCCGGTGGCACGGGCAATCTGCACCATCGGACGCAGGCTGAGGGCAATGACCGGTAAAATCCATTCGGTTTTCCAGCCATATCCTCCCACCGGCAACAGCGGCGGACGGTCGCCGGAAAGGGACAGGCTGAGAATCAGGGTGATCATCAGCACCCCCAGATAAAAGCCCGGTACGGCTAACCCCACCGTGGTGAATACTGAGAGCCATGCCCGCGTTTCCGGTGGATCTTGTCTGACCGCCCAAACGCCCAGTGGAAATCCGAGCAGGAGACTGAACAAAAACGCCACCCCCAGCAGTTCTGCCGAAGCCTTAAAAGCACCGCTCAGGGTTTCCTTCAAAGAAGTGCTCACACCTCGCGGATCTATTCCCCAATCTCCCTGACGAAGGGCATCCAGAGTTTGAGCATAAAGCGACCAGACCGACGGGGGATTGGGATCCAGCCTGCCCCCAAAGGGACCGCTTGCCTGAACCAGACGCCCGGCAAGCACGGCGTAAAAAAATCCGCCGGCGTGGGCTACCAGCAAAATCAATGGGAGAAGCAACAGCCGACGGAAGAGAAAACGGGTCATGCAAGCCTCAATGAATCATACGCAGGGAAGAGGGGAGTATCACAGGTTGGGGAGAATTCCTTGAGGCTACCCTCCCCAGGCGGTGACGCGGATCAACAGCCAGATGCCGTACCCGATGGCGATCAAGCCGATGACGAGCAAGACAACGTCCAAACCGCGCAAAACGCGGGGCGCAGGGCGCAAATCCAGCGCAATCGAGCGCACCCCCAGCAGGGAATGCGCCACGACAAAGATCAGGAAAAAGCCCTCCATGATCGGCACAATGGGGTAGTTCTGATAATACGCCACGACCTCGGCATGACTGAGCAATCCATTGGGCGCCCAGTAATGGTTGACCAAAAAATGCAGGATGAGGATGAGCAGAATCAACACCCCGCTGAAGATTTTGACCGTCCAGAGCAGGGCGCCTTCGCCGGGTTTGGGAGCAGAAAGGGGAGCGTTTTGCATGGAAACCTCCTCAATGGATGCTGAGCATGCGAATGGCAAAGAAAAGCGAGCCTGCCGCCGTCAACAGCACCACGACGACGAGCAGGGCGCGCTGATAGCGTACCGCCACGCCAAAACTGGTCAGGGCGATCCGAATGCCGTTCAAACCGTGATACAACCCGGCGATGATCACCAGTAATTCGCCAAAGAGGATGAGCGGCTGTTTGGCAGTGGCAATGAAGGCATCGAAGGCTTGCGGTCCCTGTGCCAGTTTGCCCAGCATGACCAGATGCAGGTACAGGTACACGGTGAGTCCAATGGCGCTGATGCGGTTGATGATGAAGCCCCAACCACCCACCTGCCTGCCGCGTGGGTCAAACCAGTCCAGCACACCGCGAGAATGCAGTTTTTTCGGTTCGTTCATGGGCAAGTCCTCCCGGATTAACGTTTTCCAAACAGCGCTCGGATGCGCTGTGCCACCACCTGACGGCGCAGGTCCATAATGCGCCAGCCGGGCTGGACATTCGAGGGACACACGGCTGTGCACTCATAGGCGCTGTGGCAACGCCACACCCCTTCGGCGCAATCCACCACCGAAAGCAAATCGGGATTGCCGGCAATGCCCTGCAGTTGCGCGCCCGCCAGCGCCGCCGGACCCAGATACGCCGGGTCGGTACCGGCAACCGGACAGGCGCTCACGCACAGACCGCACTCGATGCAGTCGGCAAGGCGCAAAAATTCGCCCTCGTCCTCCGGCTGAGGCACTTCGCGAGGTGGACGGATGCCATCTCCCTCCAGCGGCGCCGCATCCAGCGGATGCACCGCCTGAGCATGCACGGCATCCATCGCCTGATAAAGACGGCTCATATCCACCGCCAGATCGCTGACCACGGGGAAATTGCGCAAAGGCTCCACGCGCACCGTACCGCCGTTGCGGGTCACCTCACGGATGGGGGTAATGCAGGTGAGGCGCTCCACCCCGTTGACGCGCATCCCGCAGGCTCCACAGGTGGAATGATGGCAGGCATGGGCAAACACCAGCGAACGATCATGAAACGCCCAGATGCGCTCAACCGCGTCCAGAACGTACTCATCCGGGCTTACCTCCAGCGTAAAGGTGTCGTACCGCACCGGTTGTTCATCCTTCTTGCGGAACACGATAAAGGTTACCGTCCATTTTTCATCGGTCATGGTACGCTCCACGATTTCACAGATAAAACTTGCGGTAGGAAAGCAAGGGAGTCTCCGCCGTGCGGCAGGGCACATCCATGCCAAACTTGCGGCAGATGACATCCACGGTTTTTTCCGCCATCAGGCGCAATGTGGTGGCTTTCCCACCGGTGATGGTCACCAGCCCATCCACGCCGTCGGTCTCCGCATGGTCATAGGCTTTGAAGGTGCGCGAGATGCTCCGTCCGGGCGCCGCTCCGCCAATCAGCGGGCGGGTTGCCATGTAGGCGCCGCGCTCGCGGGTCTGGCGCAACGCGGGGATGAGCGCCGCGCCGCGCTCCATCATCAGCGCCACGTGATCCTCGTACACCGGTACGTAATCGGGGTCTTCGATGGTAAAGGAAGTGGTGCCCACCACCATCATACGTCGCTGTGGCAGGACGATATCGCCATCGCCGGGTTCGTTGAGCAGGTTGACGGCGCGCTGAGTCAGACGTCTGTCATACGCCACCATCACCCCGGGGGTGGGCGCGATGGGCACCTGAATGCCTGCCAGTGCGGTAATCTGTCCCACCCAGGCGCCGGTGGCGTTCACCACCACATCGGCGGGCAGGTCAAAGCGCTGATCGGCTGCGCGGTTCCAGGCTTTGACTCCGCAGACATTACCGCGTCCGTCGCGGAGCAAATCCACCACATCGGTGTACAGGTAGAACTGCGCACCACCTGCCTTTGCCGAAGCGGCAAATGCCAGCGCAAGACGCAGAGGGTCAAAGGTGGCATCGGGTACGGTAAAGGCGGTCAGCAAGCGGGGGTTGAGGTTGGGCTCCAGACGCAGGGCTTCCTGCGGGGACAACTCGCGAATGGGAATTCCGCAGGCGGCACAGCCCTCGATAAATTTTTCCCGATAAGCCATATCCTCTTCCTGAACGGCAATAAACAGCCCGCCATTGGGTTCAATGGCATCGGGCACAATGCGCCGCAGGATGAGGTTTTCCTGAATGCACTCGATGGCAGATTCCTGATCGTTGACGGCATAGCGGGCACCCGAATGGAGCAAGCCATGCGTGCGCCCGGATGTCCCATTGGCAATGGGACCGCGCTCCACCACGCTGACCCGGAATCCGCGCTGTGCCAGATCATAGGCAATGGCAACGCCGGTAAATCCCGCGCCGATGACAATGGCATGCGGTTTGGTCATAGACAGTCTCCTGTGAGGGTGGTCTTACCGCCCAATTGTACTCTTTTTCACAAACTTTCAGGGCGAAATCACCCTTCCACCCAGCCAAAGGAACGCTCCACGGCTTTCTTCCAACCGGCGTAGAGTTTTTCCCGTTGTTCGGCGCTCATCTGGGGATGCCATTCGGTATCTTTGCCCCAGTTGGCGCGCAGTTCATCGAAACTCTGCCAGAAGCCCACCGCCAGCCCGGCGGCATACGCCGCTCCCAGCGAGGTGGTCTCTGCCACTTTGGGACGGATGACCGGAACGCCGAGGATATCTGCCTGGAACTGCATGAGCAACTGGTTGTAAACCATGCCGCCATCCACCTTGAGGGCAGTGAGGGTGATGCCCGAATCGCGATTCATGGCATCCAGCACCTCGCGGGTCTGGTAAGCGGTGGCTTCCAGCGCGGCGCGGGCGATGTGTCCGCGGTTGATATAGCGGGTCAGCCCGACGATGACCCCGCGGGCGTCACTGCGCCAGTAAGGGGCAAACAAACCGGAAAACGCCGGCACGAAGTAAATCCCGCCGTTGTCCTCCACGGTGCGCGCCAGCCCTTCAATGTCGCGGGAGTTTTCGATCATCCTCAGGTTGTCGCGCAGCCACTGCACCAGCGCGCCGGTGATGGCAATCGAGCCTTCCAGCGCATACACCGCCGGGGCATTGCCGATTTTGTACCCCAGCGTGGTCAGCAACCCGCTTTGACTGGGCACCGGCGTGGTACCGGTGTTGAGCAACATGAAACACCCGGTACCGTAGGTGTTCTTGGCTTCGCCGGGCTCGTAGCAGGCTTGCCCAAACAGCGCCGCCTGCTGGTCGCCTAAATCGCCTGCCACGGGCACCCCCTCCAGCGCTCCACGGGCATAACCGTACACCTCTGACGAGGAACGGATCTGGGGCAGGATGGCGCGGGGAATGCCCAGCAGATTCAGCAGTTCGTCATCCCAGTCGAGCGTTTCCAGATTCATCAGCAGGGTGCGCGAGGCATTGGTCACATCGGTGACGTGCACCCCACCGGTGAGATTCCAGATGATCCAGGTGTCCATGGTGCCGAAAAGGATCTCGCCGCGCTCGGCGCGCTCCCGCACCCCGGGGACGTTATCCAGAATCCAGCGAATTTTGGGACCGGAGAAGTAGGTTGCCAGCGGGAGCCCGGTTTTGGGGCGCAGGCGATCCTGTCCGCCTTCTGCCGCCAGATCGTTGCAGATTTTATCGGTGCGGGTATCCTGCCAGACAACGGCGTTATAAACGGGTTTACCGGTGGCTTTCTCCCACAGGAGGGTGGTCTCACGCTGATTGGTGATGCCCACCGCGGCTATCTCTTTGGGGGAAATACCGCTCTTGCGCAGAGCGCCTTCTATGACTTCCTGAGTGCGCTCCCAGATTTCCAGCGGGTTGTGCTCCACCCAGCCCGGTTTGGGGTAAATCTGCTCGTGTTCTTTCTGATCCATCGCCACCACCTGCCCGCGATAGTCGAAAATCATGAAACGGGTGCTGGTGGTGCCCTGATCCAGTGCCGCAGCGTACTTTGCCATATGCATGCCTCCCAAGATGAGATGCGAATTTCTGAGGGGTGATTCCTGCAATCATTTTACAATCAATTGTCGAAGCAGATGGGGAGAAAAAAACGAACTTCCAGAAGTTTAAGAAGACTCAACATGGGCAAGAAAATCCACTGGGGCTCTCCCGGTCAGCCTGCAGAACCCCGCCACACCTGTGGCGCCCGCACAGGAAGAGGAGAGGATTTAAAAAAAGCAACCTCCCCAAGGGAGATTGCTCATCTGTCCAGAAAATCTTATGTCCGGGGTAAATGTTTAGATGAAGATGATCTGCGCGCCCTCGGTCATGTCCATGAAGTCGCCCGCGGTGACGATATCCTCCACGCCCTCGATGAAGTCTTCCTTCTTCAAGCCCATCATGTCCACCGACATCTTGCAGGCGTACAGTTTGGCGCCGGCATCCACCAGCATTTCCAGATATTCGCGCACGGTAGGCACACCCATTTCTTTCATCTTGTCTTTCATCAACTTGGTGGCGAAGGCGGTCATGCCGGGCAGAACCCCCACCAGATTGGGAATGCCCAGATAGCCGGGAACGCCCATCATGTTCATCTTCATGCTGGTGTTGGCTACCGGCGGAATTTCGAGATGATCCACACGATGTTTGTTGATCAGATCCAATCCCCAGAAGGTGAAGAAGATGGTGACGTCAATCCCGTTGCCGAGCGCCGCCCAGCCCATCACCAGCGCGGGGTAAGCCATATCCAGATTGCCCTTGGAGCAGATAAATGCGATTTTGCGGGTTTCTTCAGCCATTGTCATTCCTCCGAAAGAATTTTGAAAAGAAAATATGGGGATGGGGTCACCCCCGACGCCCATCCCCCCGAATCAACTAGACGCAACCTTCCGGCTTGCCCAGTCCCGAAATGCGTGCCACTTTCTTGGCAGGACCTTTGGGGAACAGGGCAAACAATTCCTTGGTGGAAAGCCCGGTGCCGGTGGTGATTTGCCGCAGGGTGGGCGCTTTACCGCTGCTCATCCCTGCCTGACGGCAGAAATCAATCACCTTCCAGTGCTGTTCGGTGAGTTCTTCAATGCCTTCTTCTTTTGCCAGTTCCACGGCAATCTCTTTGGTCCACTCAGCCGGGTTGGTCATGAAGCCTTCTTCGTTGACCTGAACGGTCTTGCCCGCAATCGTACGTGTTGCCATATGAAAATCCTCCTCAAATTTAGTTCCAAAGTATGCGGCAAAAACGCCGCAGGTTTCCTAGTTGACTTTCTGCTTTCCCACCATGCTCATCTGAGCGGGAAGGAAGGGGATCGGTAATCCCTTCATCAGGATGTTCCAGTACATCCAGCGGAAGCCCAGTTTGCCCCAGTGGTTGATGACCGATTCTTTCAGCAGAGAGAACGGTCCAAAGAACGGCAGGGGATACGTGCCGGGCAATGGCTCGGTGTTGTAGTTGAAATCAATCAACATGCCTTTCCCGTAACCGGTCTCCACAAAGCAGTTGGCGTGCCCATCAAAGAGCGGTTCCAGTTCCTTGCCCTGAACGTAGCGTGGGAAGTTCTCCGCCAGCGTATCCACTTCGTAATGCGCCGTGGCTCCGGCTTTCGAGGCGGGTACGTTGGTGGCATCACCCAGCACGAAGATGTTGTCATAGCCTTCGGCGAGCAGGGTGTGCTTGTTGGTCGGTACGTAGTTGAGTTCATCGCCCAAGCCAGAGCGCCCGATGACCTCAGCGCCTTTGTTGAGCGGGATGCTCACCAGCAGATCGAATTCCACCTCACGCTCATCGAAAGACACGATCTTCTTCGCATCCGGGTTCACTTCCATGATCATAAATTCCGGCTCCACCCGAATACGGCGCTTCTCCAGCATATCGCCCAGCAGGCGCGAGGCAATGGGTTTGGTGAATGCGCCGGGTAGAGGTGTGGCGTAGATGAGTTCCACGCGGTCGCGCATGCCGCGCTGGGTGAAATACCAGTCTGCGAGGAAGAGGAACTCCAGCGGCGCCACCGGGCATTTGATGGGATTTTCCACCACATTGACCACCAGACGCCCACCCTTCCAGTTGCGCAGGGCATCGGCAAGGGCAACCGCCCCGTCCAGCGAGTAAAAGGTGTGAATGGATTTTCCCCATTCATGCTCTGCCAGACCGGGCGTTTCTTCCGGATAAATATCGTTACCGGTAGCAATGATCAGGTAGTCGTAGGAAAGGGTTTCGCCATTCGCCAGGCGCACCTTGTTCTGGGCAGGGAGAATCTCTTCCACAGCCGTTTGAATCAGTTTGCCACCCCGCGGGATGAACGCCTGTTTGGGTTTGACCGCATCTTCTCTCTTATACACCCCAAAGGGGATGAAGAGAAAACCCGGCTGATAGTAATGCACCGGATTGGGATCCACCAGCGTAATCTCCCACTCGCTGGTGTTGAGAACGCGGCTTAATCGGTTTGCCGCCATCGTTCCGGCTGTGCCGGCGCCCAGAATGACCAGTTTTTTCATAGATATACTCCCAAGCAAGTTAGATTACTCCGTTTCGGAAGGTTCGATCGTTTCGGCAAGCGCCGCCTGATTCTTCAGTTTGCTGGTCAGCACCGCCCGCAGAAGATCCAGCGCCTGAATGACACGCGGATCGGCGAGCATGTTGACCACCGACTGCCCATCCCGCTGGGAAATCACCAGCCCGCGATCGCGCAGGACATTCAAATGGCGCGATGCCGCCGATTGGGTAATGCCCAATTCCTCTGCCAGCGTGCTGACGTTGCTGGGCTTCTCATTCAGGGCGTACAGGATGAGAATGCGCGCCGGATCCGCCAGCGCCGAGCAAATATCGGCGTGCAGGGCAGTAATTTCTTGCGAAAGAGATGAGGAAATCATTTCAACCTTACCATGTATGCGGATATATGCATAAGTTCAACCACGCAAAATCATAGCGCAAAATCAAAAGAAAAACAATAGTGACAAATGTCACAATCTGACAAAATCCGTCTGAGAGGTTCTTTCCACGTATAATCGGAGCGTATGACAGAGCGAATCTTGATTCGGCCGGTTCAAACAGGCGATCTCCCCCTGCTAGAGCGACTCTTCCCACAGGGCGGCGCCGATAAGCATGCCCGCCGCCTGATCCGCCAGCAGAACGGTACTGCCATCTATCTCATTGCCTTTCTGGAGGACAAACCGGCTGGACACGTGCTGTTGAAGTGGGACGGCGCTCAGGACGAAGCCGTAGCGGCACACCGCACGGCGCCCTGCCCCGATCTGGAAGACCTCTTTGTGCGGGAGGAGTTGCGGCGGCGCGGCGTGGGAACGCAGATCCTGAGGCACGCCGAGCAGTTGGCGCAACAGCGCGGCTTTGCTCGCATCGGGCTGGCGGTGGGACTGGAAAACCCTTCTGCGCGCCGTTTGTACGAACGTCTGGGCTACCGGCAAGCGGGTATTGAACCGTACACCGTTCGAGGGATGTACTTTGACGAACAAGGTCAAATGCACACCTGGGAAGAGACATGCGTGTATCTGATCAAAGACCTCTTGCATCCTGTAGCCGAGCCGGATATTTCCCCTTCAGGTTCATCTCTCCTCTGATATTTTTGATAAGCGCACCCCAAGCGCTCGAAACTCAGGTTAAATAAACCGCAGGCTGGCGCATCTCCAGCCTGCGGTCATCGTTCCTGCCTGTGCTTATAACTGGAAACTCTCGCCGGGCTTGAGCACATGCACTCTGGCTGAGGTGGCTTTTTCCACCCGTTCTGCCCAGGCAGGCGCATCCTGCTGAATCATCTCAAACGTGTTGTAGTGAATGGGAATGACATGTTTGGGACGCAGCAGTTCCACCGCCCGCAGTGCGTCATCGGGACCCATGGTGAAGTTGTCGCCAATGGGAAGCGCCGCCAGGTCAATGCCTTCGTCGCCGATCAGTTTCATGTCGCCAAACAAGCCGGTATCCTGCGCCAGATACACCTTCTCGCCGGTGTTGGTGGTCAGCAGGAAGCCCGCCGGGTTGCCGCCATAGGAGCCGTCGGGAAGCGCCGAGCCGTGAATGGCAAAGGTCAGTTTGAGGTACCCAAAGGGATAGCGGTAGCCGCCGCCCAAATGCTGTCCGTGGGTTTTCAGTCCTTTGCGCCCCAACCACGAAGCAATCTCGAAGTTGCTGATGACCAGCGCGCCGGTGCGTTTGGCAATGGCTTCAGTGTCGCCCACATGGTCCCCATGTCCATGGCTGACCAGAATGAAATCAGCGCGGACATCGCCGGGCTTGACAGTTGCCGCCGGGTTGCCGCTGAAGAAAGGATCCACGAGAATATGGTAGCCGCCGGTTTCCAGCCCAATCGTGGCGTGTCCATACCATGTAAAAGTAACAGCCATACGAATCCTCCCCTGGACAAAATTCATCCGCATTTCACATTATACAACAGAGCCCAGATAAGGGGATCTTTGCGCTGGCGCAAATTCAACCCTTCTTAAACGGGGTATATTGATATTAATACTCAAAGTACGGAGGAGAATTCCACCATGAAACGCGCTTTATTCATCTGGATTGTTGGGTTGCTTGCCCTGGGGCTTGCCGCCTGCACAGGAAAGAGCGCCCCCACTGCTACATCAGAAGGCGCATCCGCCCCGCCACCTGCGCTGTACAGTGCAGAACTGGCACGACAAGCCTTTCAGAAAGGGGGATGCGGCGCCTGTCATGTCATGCCCGGAGTAGAGGGGGCAGTGGGCACCATTGGACCGGACCTGACGGACATCGCCCAGAAGGTTCAGGAACGACTGGATCGGGGAGAGTACAAAGGGAAAGCCGCCAGCGTTGCCGATTATCTGACGGAATCGATTCGTGAGCCGGACGCTTTTGTGGCGCCCGACTGCAACGGAACGCCCTGCCAGAAAGGGCTGATGCCCGGCACTCTTAAAGACCTGTACTCCGAGGCTGAAATTCAAGCCATGGTGAACTTCCTGATGAATCCCCCCAAAGAGGAAGCCGAGGCGGAGGAAAAAAGCACCCCCGAGACTGAATCGGCGCCGGAAACGGGCAACGCTCCTACCCTGAGCGAGGAGGAATTTGCCTGGGCAAAGCAGGTGTATTTCGAACGCTGTGCGGGTTGTCACGGCACCCTGCGCAAAGGCGCGACCGGACCGGCATTAACCCCCGATAAGACTCAACCCAAAGGCACGCTGGCGCTGGCGGCGATCATCTTCAACGGCACGCCGCGCGGGATGCCCGATTGGGGAAAACAGGGATTCATGACGCAGGAGCAAACCGAGATCATGGCAAAGTTCCTGCAGAACGAGCCCCCCGCTCCGCCGGAGATGGCGCTGGAGCAAATGAAAGCCTCGTGGAAACTGCTCGTCCCACCCGAAAAGCGCCCCACCAGCCCTCAAACAAAACGCGACTGGGAAAATTACTTCGTCGTCACCCTGCGAGACGCCGGACAGGTGGCGGTGATTGACGGCAATACTTACGAAGTCGTCAGCACCGTGGACACAGGGTATGCCGTGCATATTACCCGCATGTCCGCCAGCGGTCGCTATGCCTACGTCATCGGGCGCGATGGCAAACTTGCCATGGTGGATTTGTGGACCGAAATTCCCACCAAAGTTGCCGAAGTGCAGGTTTGTTACGACGCTCGTTCGGTGGAAGTGAGCAAATACAACGGCGAACTGGGCGATTTTTCGGACAAGTACGCCGTGGTAGGGTGCTACTGGCCCCCCCACTTCGTCATTCTGGATGGACAAACCCTCGAACCCTTCAAGGTGGTCAGTACCCGCAGTTACACCTTCGACACGGAAGAGTATCACCCTGAACCGCGGGTGGCGAGTATCGTGGCTTCCACCTACAAGCCCGAGTGGATCATCAACGTGAAGGAGACCGGGTTGATCTGGCTGGTCAATTACTCCGACCCCAACAACCCTACCATCAAGATGATCGAAGCGGCGCGCTTCCTGCACGATGGAGGATGGGACGCTTCCAAACGGTACTTCCTGGTGGCGGCAAATCAATCCAATAAAATTGCGGTTGTGGATGCGCTGGAAGGGAAACTGGCGGCGCTGGTGGACACCCCTGCCGTACCCCACCCCGGACGCGGCGCCAACTGGATCGACCCCGAATTCGGACCGGTCTGGAGCACGTCCCATCTGGGCGAAGGCGCCATCGTCTCAATTGGCACCGACCCCGAAGGGCACCCCGATTCAGCCTGGAAAGCCGTGAGGGTCACCCCCCTGCCGGGAGCGGGCAGTCTGTTCATCAAGACGCACCCCAACAGTCCGTGGATCTGGGTGGATATGGCGCTGAATTCCGACCCGGCGCTGGCACGCACGGTCTGTGTGGTGGCAAAAAGCAACCCGTCAATCGTACACAAGTGCTGGGAAATTGCCACCTACGGACGCGCCGTACACATGGAGTACAACAAACAGGGCACCGAGGTGTGGATCAGCGTGTGGGGCGACGCCTCCAAACCCGGTGAAACCGGGGAAATCGTGGTGTACGATGATGCCACTTTGCAGGAAAAGGCAAGAATCCCCAATCTGATTACCCCCACCGGCAAGTTCAATGTGTACAACACCGTGAACGACATCTACTGATCCTTTCCACAGAAGGGTCTGTCCTCCCCTCCCCATCTCTACGGAGGGGAGGTTTGATTTAAATCTCCATGGACCTCTGTGGGTTAATCTCGGTTTTGTGTAATCTTTACAATCCGTTAACCCGTCAATGCTCTGGCATTAAACTTCGCCTGCTACACTGAAAGCGCAGATTACAAAATGATTTTGTGGAGGAGAACAATATATGTCTCGTAAACTCTGGTCTGTGTTTTCAGTGTTGATCGTGCTGGTGCTGGCACTGGCGGCTTGCGCTCCGGCGGCAACCCCCACCGCCACTCAGCCTCCCGCTCAGGCAGAACAGCCCACCGCAACCCCCAAGACAGAACCAACCGCTACGGAAGCCCCCACCGCCGAGATGGATCCCTATGATCCCGCGGCAGTCAGTGGGGATATTTACACTGCAGGGTCCTCTACCGTCGGTCCGCTGACCGAAGCCATCATCGAAATGTTTGTGGAAGACGGTTTTACCGGTCAAATCAAGAATGATATCGTGGGAACGGGCGCCGGGTTTGAGCGCTTCTGCAAATCGGGCGAAACCGATATTTCCAACGCCTCGCGCAAGATTAAAGACGCTGAAGTAGAAAACTGCGCCAAACTCAACCCGCCGCGCACCCCAATCGGTTTTCTGGTAGGTCTGGACGCGATTGCCGTGGTGGTCAACCCGCAAAACGACTGGGTGGATAATGTGACCAAAGAACAACTGTATCAGTTGTTCACCACCGCCGAGAAGTGGTCGGACGTGGACCCCTCCTGGCCCAACGAGCCCATCCTGCGCTACACTCCCGGCACCGATAGCGGCACCTTCGACTTCTTCGTAGAGGTTGCCATCCAGAAAACCGGAAAAATCGAGAAATTTGAGGATGCCAAGAAACAGGTGCTGGATGCCAAGAACCTGAACACCTCGGAAGATGACAACGTGCTGGTGCAGGGCGTGGAAGGCAACAAGTATGCCATTGGATATTTCGGCTATGCCTACTACAAGGGCGAAGGCTCCAAACTGAAACTGCTCAGCGTGGACGGCATCAAACCCTCGCTGGAGACCGCCGAAGATGGGTCTTACCTGATCTCTCGTCCGCTGTTCATCTATTCCGATGCCGGCATCATGAAATCCAAACCCCAGGTTGCCGCTTTCATCCGCTACTACCTGGAGCATGTTCTGGATGTCATCGAAGAAGTAGGGTACTTCCCGGCTTCTCAGGAAGCGCTGGAGAACAACTTCAAACTGTTTGAAGAAGCGATGAAATAAATCTGGATAGAAAAAAATGGAATCCGGTTTCCCCTTCTCCTCTCTCCACGGGGGAGAAGGGGAAACCTTCGAGAGAGGGGATTATTCATGGAAGTCACCTTGCATCACTTGAAACGTCCTGAGGAAAGCGCTTTGGATGTTTCAAGGCGCTTACAGAAGCGCACCCGCTGGGGAGAAGGGTTCATCCAGGCATTTCTGTTTTTCTGTGGGGCGGTATCCATTTTGACCACCCTCGGCATCGTATATGAACTGGGGAAGGAAGCCCTGCTGTTCTTTCAGATGCCCGGCGTGACCCTGATTGAGTTCTTCACCAAAACCGAATGGCAACCCACCGTAGGGCGGTTTGGCGTCCTGCCGCTGGTGAGCGCCACGCTGGTCACCACCGTGATTGCCATGCTGGTGGCGGTGCCGTTTGGACTGGGCGCCGCCATTTACCTGAGCGAATATGCCTCAGAAAAAACACGCAAGGTCTTAAAGCCCGCTCTGGAAGTGCTGGCAGGAATCCCAACCGTGGTGTACGGTTATTTCGCCCTGACCACCGTGACGCCCTTCCTGCGCATTTTCTTTGGCGATGCCATCAACATTTACAACATGCTTTCCGCCGGGCTGACCATGGGCGTGATGATCATTCCTCTGGTGGCGTCCATCAGCGAAGATGCCCTGCATGCCGTGCCTCGATCCCTGCGAGAGGGGGCGTACGCCATGGGGGCAACCCGACTGGAAACTTCTCTGCAGGTGGTCGTTCCGGCGGCAATTTCCGGCATCATCGCCGGATTCATTCTGGGCTTTTCCCGCGCCATCGGTGAAACCATGATCGTTGCCATTGCCGCAGGGGCGGGACCGAACTTCACCTTCAACCCACTGAAAGCGGCAGAGACGATGACCGGCTACATCGCCCGCATCTCCGGCGGAGATGTGGCGTATGACACACCCGATTACAACAGCATCTTTGCCATTGGGCTGCTGCTGTTTGGCATCTCTCTGGCTCTGAATATCTTCAGTCGGAGAATTTCTGCCCGTTTGCGGGAGGTGTACGAATGAAACGCGGTGTGGTTCTCTCCGAAACTGGCAATCTTTCGCTTCGCCATCGGTGGGGAAAGTTCGTTCAGGGATTATTCCTGTTCTCCACGGTGATCGGTCTCATCGTGCTGGGGATCCTCATCCTCACGGTGGTGGACAAAACCTTCACCCTGGTTGCGGTGACCAACAAAGTGGACCCAGCCACCCTTTCCGACCGTCCACTGGAAGAACTGAGCGCCGAAGAACTGCGCCAGATTTTGCGCGACAACCTGCGCCCGGCACGCCTCCGCACCATCGAGCGCGATCAGGGACTGCTGGATGAAAAGAATGAGGCAGACCTGACGGCGCTGATCGTGACGGAAATTATCAAACCCACCACACGGGCTTCTTATCCGCTGTTCCAGGCGCTCACCCGCCGCGCGGAGATCGAAGCCGAAATCCGCCGCGAATTTCCGGATGCGCAAATCCAGTTCAAAGCCTGGCTGAACTGGGATTTCCTTCAGCGTTCCATGTCCACCAAACCCGATCTGGCAGGGGTGCGTCAGGCGATAAAGGGTTCGCTGTGGATCATCTTCATCACCATCCTGGTGGCGTTTCCCATCGGGGTTGGGGCGGCGATTTATCTGGAAGAGTACGCCGACCACCGCAGTCGCATCAATCGGATTTTGCAAACCAACATCGAAAATCTTGCCGGGGTGCCGTCCATCATCTACGGTATCCTCGGGTTAGCCGTGTTCGTGCGCACCCTGGCGCCTCTTACCTCTGGAGCAGTGTTCGGCGTGGATGCAGGAAGCGGGCGCACCATCCTTTCGGGCGGACTCACCATGGCACTGCTGGTTCTGCCCATCCTGATCATCAGTGCTCAGGAAGCCTTACGGGCTGTCCCGCGCTCTCTGCGCGAAGCCAGTTACGCCATGGGAGCCACCCGCTGGCAGACCATCTGGCATCATGTTCTGCCGTACGCCCTGCCCGGCATCCTGACCGGCACCATCCTTACCGTCTCGCGGGCGCTGGGCGAGACCGCGCCGTTGATTCTGGTTGGGGCTTCCAGTCTGATCAACAAAGACCCGCAAAGCGTCTTCTCGTTTTTCACCACACTGCCCTTCCAGATTTACAACTGGACGGTGCGTCCTCAACCCGAATTTCGGAATATTGCCGCCGCGGCTATTCTCGTTTTGCTGGCAGTTCTGTTATCATTGAATGCAACAGCCATTGTGCTGAGAAACCGATTGAGTAAGCAATTATGAGCGAACAAAACCACTCGAACCACTTTGCCATAGAAACCCGTAACCTCAACCTGTATTACGGCAACTTTCGCGCGGTCAAGGAAGTCAACCTGCAGATCGTGCCGCGTAAAATCACCGCTATCATCGGACCTTCCGGATGCGGAAAAAGCACCGTTCTGCGCTCGTTCAACCGCATGAACGACTTTGTGCCGGGCTTCCACATGGAGGGGGAGATTCTCTTCCATGGAAAGAACCTGTATGCTCCCGATGTTGACCCGGTGCAGGTACGCCAGTATATCGGGATGGTCTTCCAGAAACCCAATCCTTTCCCCAAGAGCATCTACGAAAACGTGGCATGGGGAGCGCGCATCAACGGCTTCAAGGGCAACATGGATGAACTGGTCGAAGAAGCCCTGCGCGGTGCGGCGTTGTGGGACGAGGTAAAGGATAATCTGAAGAAAAGCGGGCTTTCCCTCTCAGGCGGTCAGCAACAACGCCTGTGCATTGCCCGTGCGCTGGCGGTGAAGCCGGAAATCATCCTCATGGACGAACCCTGCTCGGCGCTCGATCCAATCGCCACCCTCAAAATCGAAGACCTGATGCGCGAACTTTCCCAAAACTACACCATCATCATCGTGACCCACAACATGCAGCAGGCAGCCCGCGCATCGGACTACACCGCTTTCTTCACCATGGACGAAGACCGCGCCGGGGTCATGGTAGAATATGGGGAGACCAGTCAGATTTTTACCAACCCGCGCGACAAGCGCACCGAAGATTACATCACCGGGCGCTTTGGGTAAAAGCCTGTTCAAATTTTGAAAGAAAGGGGTATAACCAGACCCATGCCACGAGCCACATTAGATCGTCAGTTGCATCAGATTCAGGACGAAGTCCTGACCTTAGGAAGTATGGTCGAACAGGCACTGGTGAAATCGGTGGATGCGCTGAAACGCCGGGACGTGAACGCCGCCCAACAGATCATCCGCGGCGATCAAGCCATCAACGAGAAACGCTATGCCATTGAAAACGGCATCATTGCGGTGGTAGCCACCCAACAGCCCATGGCGCATGACCTGCGTTTTCTGGCGGCAGTGCTGGAAGTCATCATCGAACTGGAGCGCATGGGCGATTACGCCAAGGGAATTGCCCGCGTATGCCAGCGCCTGGAGGGAGTGGATATTCCCATCCCAAGCCGCGATTTTGAACGCATGGCGGAGATTACCGTGTCCATGCTTCACCGCTCTCTGTCGGCATTCGTGAACGAGGATGCCGCACTGGCGCACCGCATTCCCGACGAGGATGAGCAGGTGGACGCCCTGTACAACAGCATTTACCACGGGCTGATTTCCTCAATGATTGAACACCCGGAATGGATTGATCACACCAATCTGCTCCTGTGGGTGGCTCACAATCTGGAACGCGCCGCCGACCGCGTGACCAACATTTGCGAACGGACGGTATTCATCGCCACGGGTGAACTGCTGGAGATGGATCTGGACGATTACGAAGAGACAGAATAAGGCGGGGAAAACCGCCAGAGAAGATGAGAGCGCTTCAAAATCCCTGAGCGCTCTTATTTTTTTGTTTATGGGTCTTGTATAATGAAAGGATGGAGGATGGGGATGAAAGCATCTGCCTGTGTGTGCGCTTTTGGGGCACGGGTGATCTTAAAACATCTCAAAGCCTTTGAAAGAGAATGGCATGGGGTGCATACCGGTGCGGAGGATATCGAACACATTCACCGCATGCGGGTGGCTTCGCGGCGTTTACGCGCCACCCTGCCCATTTTTGCCGGGTGCTTTCCCACTAAAAAATCGGATCAATGGATGAAAGCCATCCGCCGCGTGACCCGCGCTTTAGGCGCTGCCCGCGACGCCGACGTACAAATTGCCCGCGTCCAGGCATTTCTGGATGGCGTGGAAGATGCCCGCCTGCGTCCGGGACTTCAGCGCCTGCTCTTGCGCCTGCGGCAGGCGCGCATGAGCCATCAGCCTGCCGTCACTGCCGCGCTGGAGAAACTGACGCAACAGGGCATCCTGGAGGAGATGAGACCTCTCCTCGAAGAACGGTTAAACGCCTGCGAAGAAGGCACACCTCCGGATGCCGAACTGTACGCGCTGGCACACGCTGAGATCACCCGCCGTCTGGAAACCTTCCTGTCCTACGATGCTATCGTCCCTCTGCCCGAGCGGGTGCAGGAACTGCACGAACTGCGCATTGCCACCAAATGGCTGCGCTACACCGTAGAGACCTTTGCACCGCTGTACCCTGACGAACTCTCTCACGGGTTGAACCTGCTGCGCAACATTCAGGAACGTCTGGGACAAATCCACGATGATGACGTGTGGTTGACCTTCCTGCCGGCTTTTCTGGAAGAAGAGCGTCAGCGGGTCGAGGTGTTTTACGGTCACACCCGTCCATTCCGCCGACTGACTGCCGGGGTGCAGTGGTTTGAACAAGCCTGCCGGGAGGAACGGGAGCGCCTGTATCGCGATTTTGTCAGCGACTGGCAAACGTGGAAAGCCCAAAGGGAATGGGAAACCCTGCAAGAGCAAATCAACCTGCCGCTTCTGGATGCCGGAGAAATTTACCCTCCTTTGAAGCAAGAAGAAAATCTCAACGATTCTGAGACGTTTTCCGCGTAATTTATGGTAAAATTGTGGTAATCTATTATAGATATGGAACTTCTTCGTTGGGGGAACGCCAGATGAATTTGCGTATTCCTGCACTGCTTGCCCTTTTGCTGATCTTCTTCCTCGTTGGAGCCGTCATTGCAGTTGCCAGCGAAGGCGGGGATGTGCAGTTCCGGTCGCTTTCCGATCTCAACTCCCAGACCAACCTTCAGCCGCACACCACGCCTGCGCCAGTGACTGCCGAAGCCGCAGCCATCGGCGCGCCCTCTACCAACTGGTGGGAGGACCTGCGTCGCTGGTTGGGGCTTGCTCCGCACTGATTTCAGTTCCGCTTTTCCAGACGAAAATCGTAGATTCCTTCACGCACCGGGTAGCGCTGACCGCATGAGGGACAGTGAATCTCCGGCGGGGTATCTTCCAGCCCTTCCTGTCCACAAGCCGGACAGCGGAAGAAGCCCTCTCCCATCACAGATGCGCCGACAGCCCGGCAACGGGCAAACACGCTGGGCGACAACTGCCAGAGGTTGCCCGTCCACTGCGCCAGCGAGTCCATGGCAACCAGCAGGTTGAGAGGTAAAAGACGCTTAAACAAGCCCACCCGGAAGTGCGAAACGGTCAACTGCCGTTCGACGACAAACCCGCTGGCTTTGAGCCATTCGCGCACGGTGGCGGGGTGGAAATCGAAATTGAGGGGGGCAAACTCCACCGGCTCGGGGGAGAATGGATTCCACGCCTGCCGCCGCAGAAGGTAGCGCAGGATGGCTTTGAGATTCTGCTTGTTGGCATACTCCAGAATAAACACCGCATCCGACTGCAGAGCGCGGCGCACCTGTTCCAGCGCCAGGCGCGGTTCCACCATGTGATGCAGGGTGCGGATCATGGTGGCGGCGTCAAAAACTCCCGCGCTGAAGGGCAGGTAGTAAATGTCGGCGGCGACGTAACGGTAGCGCGGGGAATCGCCCAGCCGCTCACGGGCTTGCGCCAGTTGGGTATGCGAGTAATCCACCAGTGTGATTTCCTCAAAGCCCTGATAGCGGGGGGTGTTCCGTCCGGCTCCCGCACCCAGTTCCAGCAGGCGCTTACCACCAGTGGGAAGAAGGCGCCGCAAGGCAACCGCTTCCACAGCATCCTCATAACGGCGTTCCCCACGCTCCCAGAATGAAGTCTGATAATCGGATCCTTCGTAATCGCACACTGGAATGGATTTCATGCTCCCGTTTCACTCCGCAGGTTAAGGGTACAAAAAGCGCCGGGCAGGTTTGCCGGCGGCACCCAGAGGGACCTCCTTACCGTTGCTTCCTCTCGGACCTGGCGGGGTTCGAAGGTTTCTGCCGCGCCGGTCCCGCCCGGACGCCTCGTAAGCATACCGCAGGAATGGGCAGGTGTCAAGTTGACACATGAAAACCGGGTTGCGAACCGACTACCTGCTCCCATGCCTTCAAATTAACATGGCTCTCACCCCATTAAGAAGAGATCGATTTTTCCATCTCAGAAAGAATCTGCTTTTCCCGCATCAACAAACGGCTTTCGTAACCGGCGATCTTGCGGTCAAGCATATCCAGCGTTTCCTGCAGTTCCTGAATGTGCTTTGCCAGTTGAGCGCGCTGGGTTTGCAGAATTTCTTTCCGCAGGGGGATGGTTTCATCGCCCTGCTGGACCAGTTGCAGGTATTCTTTCAGGACTTCCAGCGACAATCCGGCGCGCTTCATGCACTGGATGAACTCAATCCAGCGCAAATCCTGTTCATCGTACTCACGCACTCCACTCCCGTTGCGCTTCACCGGCGGAAGCAGTCCGATGCGCTCGTAGTAGCGCAGGGTATCCAGCGAAATTCCAAACCGTTGGCTGACTTCTGCAATTTTCATGGCACTTCCCTTTCTTTTAGTTTAAACCCTGGAGTCAACTCCAGGTCAAGAGGCAAAGGGGATGATTTCCATAAAAAACGCGCTCCTCTTCGACTTCGGAGAAAGCGCGTTTTACAGGTGGGATGAAATGCCGTCTCACATTCCGCTGATGGGAATGGGCGTGAAGACCAGGAAAAAAACGATGATCCCCAGAATTGCCAGCGCCTTGCGCGGCGGGTCTAAAGGGGTAATTTCATCCAGCGGTTCGGCATAGGCTTTGCCCAGCCACGAGATGAGCAACAGCCAGATGAGCCAGTTGATGGAAAGCAGGGACATGGCAAGCAAAATGCCCTGAATCCACGGCAAGAGACGCATGGCGCGCTTGCGTCCGATCAGCACATTGATCAGGTGACCACCGTCCAGCGTGCCTGCCGGGATGAGGTTCAGGGCGGTGATGAGCAATCCACCCCAACCTGCCCATGCCACCGGATGCAAACTGACATCCACGCCACCGTAAGGGGGCGGGCTGGCAGTAAAGAAGTAACGGATCCAGTACAGCACGGGCGGCACACCGCCGTAATCTGCCGGCGCGGGCAGGAGCATGCCGAAGCGCAGGTATTTCATCAGCAGATAGAGGATGGAATTGCCTTCCAGCGTCAGGGTGACCGGGGCAGTCATGCGGTCCAGCAACTGCTGGAAGAACCCGCCCGAGGAGGGCAGTTCCGGCGGCGCGGGCGGCAGTGTGCTCAGGTGGGAGAGCGAAAGCCCAATGCCCAGCACCAGCAACGACACCACCAGCCCGGAAAGCGGTCCGGCAATGCCAATATCCAGCAAAACACGCCGATTCTTGACGCGACCTTTCATGTTAATCACCGCGCCCAGCGTGCCAAACACATTGGGAAACGGGATGAAATAGGGCAGGCTGACGTTCACATTGTGGTAGCGTCCCATCAGATAATGCCCGAACTCGTGGGCTCCCATGATGGAGAGGATGGCAACGGCAAACGGCAACCCCGCCGAGAGGTATGCCAGCAACCCCGGCAGGAAACCGGGGGGCGGTTCCTGCGTCAAGCCCATGGCGCCGCCGGTGTAAATTACACTGATCAGCGTGAGGATGAACAGAATCAGGTTCAACCGTCCGCTGGAGGGTTTGGGCTGAGGCTGAGCAGGGATGAAATACACCGCGTGGCGTCCCTCATCCATGCGGAAGACCGGTGTCAGCTGGTACGGGAGCAGGGCTTCTTCCAAATGATCATACAGGCGGGCGGTATCTTCGCCGAGCAACCTGCCCCGGTATCGCACCACGAAGCCTTCCTGCGCAGTGCCGAGGGTCTTATCTTCCACGCGCATCACGCGAGCAATCAGGACATCCAGTTCATCAATCCAACCATGATCCATGGTTTCAATTATACTGGAATGCGGATTCGAATTCCGCTCGGGATATAATGTAATGGAAATTGGTTCAACCAGAAAGGCAAAATCGCTATGCCTCCGCTTTTACAGGATGCCATTCACCTCATCAAAGCCGGGCAAAAACAGCAAGCCCGCGCCTTGTTGATGCAAATTTTGCAGAAAGAGCCAACCAACGAAGCCGCATGGCTGTGGCTGACCGAATGCCTCAGCGACGATTTACAGCGAATTCAGGCGCTGGAAGTGTGCCTGAAGTACAACCCCACCAGCGAAAAAGCCCGCAAAGCCCTGCAGGTCTTGCGGGAGAAATCCACCCCTGCCCGACCGACCCCACCGCCGGGTCAACCGCCCGCCGCTCCACCGAAAACAGAAGCGGGGTTTACCCCACCAGAGGAGCAGATAATCTCCCCCGCCGCATCGGTAAAGCCGGAAGCAGGCTCTGTGCCTCCCGAGGTACTGGAGACGCCCCTCTCTGCCTCGGCAAAGCCGGAAACCCGCCCTGCCTCTCCTTTCACCGCGCCTCCCGCAGGCGAGATTGATCAGGAATTCATCCATGCGCTCATCGAGGAGAGCCGTGAAAGCGCTCCGCGTCTTCAGCCCACTCCCAGAGAAGAAAAGCCCACCGTCCCGCCGTTCATCTCCACCCCAGCCGTGGAAGAAAGCCCGGCACAGGCGGAAATCCCTTCCGAAACCGCTCCAGCCCCCGCCGACAGCGTGGTGAGCGCTTTCCGCCAGCCCAAGCGCCGCGGGCTGTTTCGAAGAAAAGAAACACCCCCACCACGACGTCCTTCCAAAGGGGAGGAAGAAGCCCCAAAGACGAACTGGCTTACAATTTTTCTGCAGGTAGCGCTGTTCATTTTATTCGTCATGGCAATCCTCACGGTCGTGCTGGTCACCGATTTACCCTCACAACTGCGTCAGAGTCTCATCCCCATTTCCAGCGGCAGAGTCCCGGCGGTTCAACCCACTGCCCTCCCGGCTTACGTGAATACTGCGCCGCCTCCTACCAATACCCCCACCGCCGTCGTGCAGTTCACCGCCACTCCCACGCTGACCCCTGTGCCGCCGCTTCCCACCGGGCAGGCGGGCAGTTCCTTCCCAGTGTACTTCAGCGCACAGGCGTTTCCTCTGCCTTTGCCCCTGGCAGGACATACCGCCACCCGTCTGCAGGATGGACGCCTGCTGATTGCTGGCGGGAAGACCCTGAGCGGGGTGACCATGAAAACTTTTCTGCTGGACAGCGACCGCTCGGACGCGCGGGAAATCAACGCCATGGTTTCCGCCCGCGCTCACCACAGCGCCACCCTGCTGGAAGATGGGCGGGTGCTGGCGGTTGGCGGGGAGAGCGATGCGGGGATTGTCAAAACCGCCGATTTGTTCGACCCGGCGAACGAGACTTGGAGCACACTCCTGCCGCTGTATGGGCACGGTGTGGGACACATCGCCGTGCGCATGGATAACGGCTGGGTGCTCCTCGCCGGGGGATGCGGGCAGGAAGCCCGGGCGGAACTGTTCGACCCGGTAAGCATGACGTGGCAGGACGCTGGCGATCCGCCGTATGCCCTGTGTCATGCCAGCGCCACCCGATTGCCCGATGGGCGGGTGCTGGTGGCTGGCGGCGAG